>JAABUQ010000465.1_pt1 | contig 93471 bp, 88 predicted proteins | sample 5560001 | NCBI WGS metagenome assembly JAABUQ01 (sample SAMN10711888, study PRJNA513371) | rock metagenome | isolation source: Antarctica rocks | place: Antarctica: Victoria Land, Finger Mt nord | collected 2015-12-18
CCTGTGCGTCGGCTGGGACGGCCTGCCAGCAGATGAGAACGGCTTCGTGCCGCTCGCGATGGCGCAGTTCAGCTTGTAGAGACTCAGAAAACTAGCACCATTGGTTAGCTAGTGCGCCTCCGCCGGGGCCGCGCCGCCGCGCTTGGGCTTGCGGAGCAGCAGCACGGCGGGGAGGGCCAGCAGGAACGTCAGGCCCAGCAGGATGAAGGCGTTGTTGTAGGCCATCGTGGACGCCTGCGCCTGGACGGCACGGTCCAGCAGGTGCAGCGCGCCCGCCTGGGCGGCGGCGGGGCTATAGCCGCCTGCCCTCAGGGCACCCGCCGCGCCGCTGAGGCGGGCCTGGAAGTACGGGTCGCCGGGGTACAGGTCGGCGGCCAGGTTGGCGCGGTGGAACTGGGTCATGTTGACGATGTAGGTGTTCAGCACGGCGATGCCGAACGAGCCGCCGAGTTGGCGCATGAGGTTATACAGGGCAGACCCTTGGGCGATCTGTGCCCCTTGCAGGCCCGCGAAGGCGACCGTGGAGATGGGGATGAAGACCAGCCCCAGCCCGAAGCCGCGCACCATCAGCCCGGCCTGCGTGTCCGCCTGACCGCTCTGGGTGGTCAGATGCCCCAGCATCCACATCGCCGCCATGTAGACGAACATCCCGACAATAATCAAGACGCGCGCATCAAAGCCCCTTTGGAGGACTCGCCCGCAGAAGATCACCGCCACCGCCGTCATGATGCCGCCCGGCAGCAGGGCCAGCCCTGTCGCCGTCGGCGTGAAGCCCAAGATGGTTTGCGCGAACAGCGGGTAGATGAAGACGCCGCCGTACAGCCCGAAGCCGAGCACCAGGCCCAGCAAGACCGACCCGGCCAGGCCACGGTCTTTAAGCACGCGCAGGTCCAAAATCGGTGCCCTGTTGCGCGACGACAGCTCCCACCACACGAAGCCCGCCAGCGAGGCCAGCGCGACCACGGCCAGCCGGGCGATGGTGGGGTCCTGGAACCAGTCGTAGCGCTCCCCCTCTTCCAGCACGTATTGCAGCGACCCCATGCCTGCCGCCAGCATCAAGATTCCCGGAACGTCCACGGTGTTGATGCGCTTCTGGTAGGGCGAGTCTTGCAGGAACAGCCCGACCATGAGCAGCGAGGCGATTGCCAAGGGGATGTGGATAAAGAAGATCGTGTGCCAGGAATAATTGTCCGTGATGTAGCCGCCCAAGACGGGTCCCAGCGTCGGCGTCACGATCAGGCCCAGGCCGAAGATGGACTGGACGGTGGCGATCTGGGAGCGCGGGAAGATCTCGACGATGGTCGCCTGGGCGGTCGAGATCAGCGCGGCTCCGCCCGCGCCCTGGATCAGCCGCCAGAAGATGATCTGGGGCAGGCTGTTGGAGAACCCGCACATCAGGCGGGCGACGTTGAAGACCACCAAGGAGGCCATCAGATACCGCTTGCGCCCGAAGCGGCCCGAGAGCCAGGCGGTCATGGGCAGCACGATGACGTTCGCGAGGATGTAGCCCGTCGAGACCCAGGCGATCTCGTCGGTCGTCGCCCCCAGGTTGCCCGACATCTGCGGCAGGGCGACGTTGACGACCGTGGTGTCTAGAATCTCCAGGGCGGCGGCCATGATCAGGCCGAGCAGAATCCACCACCGGTGCGTGTTGACTTCCTCGGCCGAGGCAGACACCGGGGGAGGGATTTGAACGCCCGGCGTGCCTTCTGCTTGGGGGGCCGGTACCAAAGGCGAACGGCCCCCGTCTAATACTCGTGCTGCCATAAGAGTTCGCGATCTCGGAACGGGTCCGCTCAGAAGAGGCGACTGAGCAGCGCGTGGAGCTGCGCCCGCTCGCTGGGAGACAGGGGCGAAAAGACCTCGTCGTTGGTGCGCCGCCCCATTTCGGTGATCTGGTCAAGCACCTGATGGCCCTGCTCGGTCAGGCTCACCAGGTGGGCGCGGCGGTCGCGCGGGTCCCGCCGGCGCGTCACCAGATCCAGGGCCTCCAGATCGTCGAGCAGCAGCACCATCGTGTTACGGTCCACGCCCAGCCGCTCGCCCATCTCGACCTGCGAGTGCGGCGTGTCCTCGCCCAAGAGCGCCATGACGCTGAAGTGCCGCGCTTTGACTCCCAGCGGCGCGGCCAGGGCATCGAAATAGTCCCGGCACTGCTGGGCGGCGCGGCTCATCAGGTAGCCGGTCCAGCGGGAGAGGATCGGTGGCAGCGGCGCACTCTTGGCGCGGGTGGCAGCGAGGGAAGGCCTGAGCGTATCCGGCAGCGTATCGTTCATGGTGTTCTTCTACCCGGAATCGGGGACTATCATCCGCGCTTATCATCACCAACACTGATGATGTGACGCCGGTCTGTCGCCTTGACTTCCCGGCGCGCGTTCGGCTACAATGCTGTCATCCATCCGCAAGAGCCGCACCCGGAGAACCGCCATGACCACGCCGCCCCAGCAACGGATGCTGTCCCAGCGCGCACTGGGAGCCGCCCCCTCGCCGACCCTGGCGATCACCGCCAAGGCCAACGCCCTGAAGGCGCAGGGCAAAGACGTGATCAGCTTCGGTGCGGGCGAACCCGACTTCGACACCCCCCGGAACGTCAAAGACGCCGCGATCGCCGCGCTGGATCGGGGTGATACCAAGTACACGCCGTCGAGCGGCACGGTTGCCCTCAAGGACGCGATCCTTGCCAAACTGCGCCGTGACAACGGCCTGACCTACTCGCGGTCTGAGATCATCGTCTCCTGCGGCGCGAAGCACTCCATCTACAATTTGATGCAGGCCCTGCTCGATCCGGGCGACGAGGTCGTCATCCCCGCCCCTTACTGGGTTTCGTACCCCGAGCAGGTGAAGCTGGCTGACGGCGTCCCCGTGATCGTCTCTGCCGACGAGAGCACGGGCTTCCTTGTCTCGGCCTCGCAGATCGAGGCGGCCCTGACCCCGCGCACTAAGATGGTCGTCATCAACTCGCCCTCGAACCCGACCGGGGCCGTCTACACGGCTGGGGCGCTCAGAGACATCTCCGATCTCTGCGTCGCGCGCGGCGTCTATCTCATGTCCGACGAGATATACGAGAAGATTCTGTATGCGGGCAGCGAGTTCGTGTCCCCCGCCTCGTTAGGCGAGGCCGCGAAGAAGCTGACGATCACGGTCAACGGCTTCTCCAAGGCCCACGCGATGACCGGCTGGCGGCTGGGTTACGCGGCGGCAGATCTGGACATCGTCGCGGCCATGTCCAAAATCCAGGACCAGAGCACGTCCAACCCCACGTCCATCACGCAGGCGGCGGGCGTCGAGGCCCTGAACGGCCCGCAGGACTCGGTCGAGACCATGCGCCGGGCCTTTCAAGAACGCCGCGACTGGATCGTGGCCGCCCTGAACGACATCCCCGGCGTCCGCTGCCTCCGTCCCGGCGGGGCGTTCTACGTCTTCCCGAACGTCTCCGCCCTGTACGGCAGGAATTGGACGCCCGAAGGCGACGCGCCCCGGACGCTGGGCGGGTCGGACGACCTAGCCGCCTACCTGCTGGAAAACTACGGCGTCGCCGTCGTGCCCGGCTCCGGCTTCGGCGCGGACTCCAACATCCGCCTGTCTTACGCCACCTCGATGGAGAACATCCATAAGGGCGTGGCCCGAATGGCCGAGGCCGCACGGGCGCTGAATTGACGGGCGCGAGCCTGCGCGAGGAGGCCGCGCGGCGCGGCCTGCCCGTGGGCGACATGGACACCTTGCGTCAAGCGTTGACGCACAAATCGCTCGTCCCCGAGCGGCCCCTGAGCAGCAACGAGCGATTAGAGTTCGTCGGCGACTCGGTCTTGGGGTTGGTCGTCGTCGAGTACCTGTACGCGCAGTTCCCGGACCGAGGCGAAGGCGAGCTGGCGCAGGCCAAGGCGCTGATCGTCTGCAAGGACGCCCTGGCGCGGGCCGCCCGTCGTATGGATTTAGCTCCTCTGATTCGCTTGGGCCGGACCGAAGAGGCAATGGGCGGGCGCAACCGCGACAGCATCATCGCCGACGCCGTCGAAGCGCTGATCGCCGTCGTGTACCGCGAAAGCGGCTACGAGGCGGCGAAAAAGTTCGTGCTCGAAACGCTGGCGCCTGAGATTGCGGGTGTCCACGCCGAGCGGGACTGGCGCGACGCCAAAACCGTTTTGCAGGAGCAGCGCCAGGCGCTCCACTTGTCTTCCCCGGTGTACCGGGTCGTCAACGAGAGCGGCAGGCCGCACGACAAGATGTTCACCATTGCCGTCCTGGTGGACGGCGTGACGCTGGGCACGGGCGTTGGTAAGACCAAGAAAGAGGCCCAGCAGGCCGCCGCCGAGGCGGCGCTGGAAACCCACCCCGGCTCCTTCGTCGCCACCCCTCCCGAAACGGGAGGAGCTTCGGACTCATAACGCAGGCGTCACGTATTCTGACGAAATGGATCGGCCTCCTGCGCTTTCTCCTAGCCCTCCCGTTTTGGGAGGGGTGGCGACGAAGGAGCCGGGGTGGGTTCCTCAAGGTACTCTCATGCCCCACACTGCGGAAATCGGCATCTTCGGCGGCAGCGGCTTCTATGAGTTTGCCGAGGGCGACATCGAGGAAGTCAAGGTCGAGACCCCCTACGGCCCGCCGAGCGACCGCGTGGCCCTGATGACAGTCCAAGGGCGGCGCGTCGCCTTCCTGCCCCGGCACGGCAAGACGCACTCGCTGCCGCCCCACCAAGTCCCGTACCGGGCAAACTTATGGGCGCTCAAAAGCCTAGGCGTGACGCGCGTTTTGGCTCCCAGTGCGGTCGGCTCGCTCCAGGCGCACATCGCGCCGGGCGACTTCGTGGTCAACGACCAGTTCGTGGACCGAACCAGTGGCCGCGCTGACACGTTCTATGACGGCCCGGTCGTCACCCACATCTCGTCCGCCGACCCGTACTGCCCGCAGATGCGCGCCCTCGCCATCGAGGCTGCGAAAACGAACGGCGTCACCATTCACGAGGCGGGGACGTGCGTGGTCATCCCGGGACCGCGCTTCTCGTCCAAGGCCGAGAGCCGCTGGTTCACGCGCATGGGCTGGGACGTCGTGACCATGACGCAGTACCCCGAGGTGATTTTAGCCCGCGAGCTGTCCCTGTGCTACGTCACCCTGTCGCTCGTGACCGACTACGACGCCGGCCTGGTCGCCGATGTCGCCGCCGTCGAGGCCCACAGCGTTCTGGAGGTGCTGGCGCAGAACACCGCCAACGTCAAAAAAGTGTTAAAGACGATGCTGGCCCGGATGCCCGCGGCCCGCGACTGCCCCTGCGCCGACTCGCTGAAATACGCCCGAATGGAGTAGACCCCGCCCATGAAAGCACTGCTGCTCGCCGCCGGACGCGGCACCCGTTTGGGGCCGCTGACCGCCAGCCAGCCCAAGCCCATGATCCCCATCGGCGGCGTCCCCATGATCGAGCGCATCATGGAGGGCATCGCCGTCTCGACCCCGATCCGCGACTTCGTGCTGATCACGGGCTACAAGGCCGATGTCTTGCAGGGCTACTTGGGCGACGGCTCCGAGTGGGGCTGGCGGATCGAGTACGTCCCGCAGGAGACGCCGCGCGGGGTGGGGGACGCCGTGAACACCGCCCGCGAGGCGCTGGCCGACGCGCCGTTCCTGATGACCTACGGCGACATCATGCTGGACCCCGCGAACTATGGCCGCTTCGGCGACGCCTACCTAGAGATGGGGACGCGCGAGATCAAGGCCTACGTCGGCCTGAACTGGGTGGAAGACCCCTGGGCCGGGGCCGCCGTCTACCTCGACGCCGACAGCGTCATCCAGCGTATCCAGGAAAAGCCCCCCAAAGGCACGGCCACGACCCACTGGAACAACGCCGGCCTGTTCATCTTCGACCCCTTGATCTTCGACTACACCGCGAGAATCGTCCCCTCCGCGCGCGGCGAGTACGAGTTGCCCGACGCCATCACCGCCATGATCAACGACGGCCACCCGACCAAAGGCATCCTCCTCGAAGGCACCTGGCGCGACGTCGGCACTCCCGAAGACTACGCCGCCATCAACGCCGAGTTCGAGGCGCAAGAGGGCACGGCCTAGCACTGATCGCCAAAGAAGTTAGTCAAGGCTTTATGACATGCTGTCCGGGCTTGGGCGACTTTGCTGGCTTCTGATACCGGGTTTTGCCTGCGCCATGCTATCCATCTGGATCATGGTTAAACGGGAGGAGCAACGGCATGTGGCCCGTGGCTTCTGGGTCGAGTACGTCAGCCCCGGTGTCCTGCGAGCGGGTGAAGAAGATTTCGCGGTCGTGTATTACGAGGGCGACAGGTGGCAGTTCTTCTACGGCAACAAAAGCCAGTCGTCGGGTGCCGAAAGCTTGTCCGTGCCGGATGAGTCTGGTTGGCAGGCACTGATGCCGGATTAGCTGGATGGCAGACGGGAAGAAGTGTTAAAGCACATTCAACAGGAAGTGAAGCGCAGGCATATTGTAATTGAACTGGTGCAATCTTAAAGCCCCGCGCCAATAGTATGACGGATCAATCTGACATCCTGCGCGTGTTTGCCGACCCGAAGAAGGTCAAGCTGCTGGGGCAGTTGTGCGACGAGGCCCTGCCGCTGCACACGCTGGCGCGGGCGACGGGACTGTCGGAGGCGGAGACGATGGGGCTGGTACGGCCCTTGAAAGGGGCCGGGCTGCTGGAAGAGACGTTCGGCGATGATGGCTTCCGGTGGCGGTACAGGCCGCAGGCGATCTTCGACATCCTGCGTGCCCAGAAGGCCGAGGCGGCTGGGATGGGCCTGCCGGACGACGTGGATGCGTTCGACGCCAAATTTCTGGGCGACTTCCTGGTCGGCGGGCGGCTGAAGCAGATCCCCGTCCAGCAGAAGAAGAAGGACGTGATCTTGCGCTACCTCGCGCAACAATTCGAGCCGGGGCGGGCATACGCCGAGCAGGAGGTCAATTTCCTGCTCCTCAACTACCACGAGGATTACGCCACGCTGCGCCGCGCGCTGGTGGACGGCCACATGATGAAGCGCGAGAACGGCATCTATCAGCGCGCTGGGGCGGCGCGGCTGTTGTAGCGGAAAAAGGCTCCGCGGAGGGCCGGAGCATAGGGGAAGCAAGAGCAATGGCATTGTTAGAGAACGCCGTCGCGGTCTACGCGCGCCGGTTCGGGAATAAGCCGACGGCGGCGGCGTGGGCACCGGGCCGCGTCGAGATCATGGGCAACCATACGGATTATAATGGCGGCTTCGTCCTGCCCGCCGCGCTGGACAAAGGCACCGTCGTGGTCGGGGCACCCACGGACGACGACACGATCACGCTCCACGCCGCCGACTTCCGGCGCGACGCCCGTGCCTCGGCCAAGGCCATAGACCACGACCCGCATAACTCGTGGGCGAGCTACGTGCTCGGCGTCGCCCGTGAGCTTCAGTCGGAGGGGGTGCCGATTCGCGGCTTCCAGGCCGTGATCCACAGTGACGTGCCTTCGGGAAGCGGCCTGTCGTCGTCGGCGGCTCTCGAAGTAGCGACCGCGCTGTTCTTGCAGCAGGTGTTCCCCTTCGAGCGCACCCCGATGGAGATTGCCCGGCTCTGCCAGAAGGCGGAGAACGAGTTCGTGGGCGTCCCCTGCGGCATCCTCGACCAGTTCGCGTCCGTGTTCGGGCTGGAAGACGGGCTGCTCTTTCTGGACTGCCTGACGCTGGAACACTCTACAGTGAAGATGGGGCGTGACGACATCGCCATCGTCATCTGTGATTCGGCGGTCAAGCACGCCCACGCGGGGGGCGACTACCCCACGCGCCGGGCCGAGTGCATGGCCGCCGCCGCCCACTTCGGCAAAGACTTACTGCGCGAGGTCTCGTGGGAGGAGTTCGTCGCCCGCGAGCTGGAGCTGCCCGAGACATTGCGGAAGCGCGCCCGGCATATCCTGACCGAGGACAAGCGCGTCCTCGCCATGCGCGAGGCCATCGCGGGCACGGACATGGCCCGCGTCGGCGCGCTCTTAGCCGAGGGTCACGCCTCGTGCCGCGATCTGTTCGAGAACACCACGCCTCAGTTGGACTTTTTAGCCGACACGGCGGCGACTCTGCCCGGCTGCATCGGTGCGAAGATGACCGGCGGCGGCTGGGGCGGATGCACGGTCAACCTGGTCCACGCCGAGGCCGTACCCGAGTTCAGCCGCGCGCTGACCGCCCGCTACAAAGAAAGCACCGGCCAGGACGCCCTCGTGTACGCCTGCCGCGCGGCGGCGGGCGCGCGGGCGGTGAAAGTCTAACGATTCGGCGTTGAGGAAACGCGATTGAGGAAACGCTATGGATGGCGGGTATAAGCTCTGGGATGAGATACTCAAGACGGTCGGGACGCTCACGACCTGGCCGCTCGTCGTGCTCTACCTGGCCTTGCTGTTCCGGCAAGCCTTGACCCAGCAGATACCGAACCTGTTCAAGAGCTTCGAGGCGCTGGTCGAAAGATTAGCCAAGGTGAAATACAAAGGCGTCGAAGCCGAGTTTGACCTAGAGAAGCTGCGGAAACTTGCTTCCGAGGCGGACCCCGAGTTGACCGGCGAGGTCGCCTTGAAAGTCGAAACGTCTTTGGCGGTAGAGGACCCCGACGCTCGGGAGGACTAGGAGACAATCAAGATGGAGACTAACTCGGCTGTCACCGCAGCGGTGCAGGCCCATACTTATAGCCCAGAACAGCACCAGATATTGGAAGCACTTTCCAGTGATGTCCGGTGGAGATCGCGTGGGCGCATCCTGGAGATTACAGGCCTGGCCCCGCGAGCTTTGGATAAGTCGCTCGCTGAACTGGTTCACAACAACGTGGTTCGGCCTGTGTTCGGCAAAAGGGAGATCGTGTTCGGCCTGCGCGAGCAGGGCGGGAAGTAGCCATGTCCGTCAGACCAGCTTTGGAGCGGATTGAGCGGTGGGCGGAGCAGAACGACCTCGAGTTTGTCGCTTTGCTTCAGCCGGGATTGACCCGACAGGAAATAGACGCTGCCGTCGGCGGCCTTCCTTTCGCCCTGGCCGAAGAAGTATATGAGCTGTACCAGTGGCACGACGGGCAGGGCTACGGCCAGTTCCGTCCTGGGCTTTGCATGACGGGCCAGTACCGATTCATGCCGCTGGCGGAGGCGGTTCACGAATGGAACCGTTATCTCGGTGAGAGCTACCGGGATGAACTGGAAAACCTTAACCCGGTCGCGGCACAGATCGGTGGCTGGCCCGCAGGCGATCCGGCCGTACTTGCAGCAGGTGGCTGGCTGCCCTTGTTCCGCATGGACAGCGACTTCGATGTCAGCCTCGGCGCGACGGAGGGGGCGTTGACCGCTCCCATTACGTATGTGTCTCGCGACGACAGTTCCGCAACCCTTTACGACTCTTTAACGGCGATGCTGGACTACACCGCTGATGTGTATGAGGCTGGTGCGCTGCGTTCTGACGAGGAGATGGGGGAGTTTTTTGACTACGCCATCACGAGTGCGATAAAGCGCAGACATTTCCCAGACAAGGTCGCGCAGGCCGAGGCGGCGTACAAGGAGGGGTTTAGCCTCAGCAGTGGACCCCGGAGTCCGAGACCGGACCGTCCTAAACAGGAAGAGTTCGAGCAGTATGCGCTCGTCTCAAAGTTGGTGCGAAGTGGCAGCCAAGAAGCCATCCCCGCAGTGGAACTGTTCCTGCGCTGGCTCCTCGGCGATGCGGAGCAAGCACACCAGATCACGCTGGATTTAGTACGCTCACCCTATGTTGTGATGCGGGGGTGGCCCCATGCGCGCTCACTGCTCGTGCAAAACTTGACATATCCGTTCCTCATATAAACTAAGGACATGTTATGCCTGACAAACCCATTGCCGTCGTTACCGGGGCCAGCAGCGGGATTGGGGCCGCCGCCGCCGCGCATTTGGCCGCCGCGGGCTTTGACCTGGTGCTCGGGGCACGTCGGCTGGACCGGGTGCAGGCCGTGGCGGACAAGATCGGGGCCAGCAAGATCGGGGCCAGGGCGCTGGCGCTGGACGTGACGGATGCTGCAAGTGTCGCGGCGTTCTGCGGCCAGATCCCTGCTGTCAACGTGTTAGTTAACAATGCCGGCGGGGCGTTCGGGACCGAGCCTATCGCCGAGGCCGTGGATGAGAAGTGGCAGGCCATGTACGAGACGAACGTGCTGGGCACGATGCGCGTCACGCGCGCCCTGCTGCCCAAGCTGGAAGCCTCGGGGCGCGGCCACGTCGTCGTCATCGGCAGCATCGCGGGCTTCGAGGTCTACCCCGGCGGCGGGGGCTACACGGCGGCCAAGCACGCCGTGCGGGCGCTGACCGAGACGCTGCGCCTGGAGCTGCTGGGCAAGCCCGTCCGCGTGACCGAGATCGCGCCGGGCCTGGTCGAGACCGAGTTTAGCCTGGTCCGCTTCGGCGGCGACGCCGAGCGCGCCAAGAAGCCCTATGTGGGCATGACGCCCTTGACCGCCGACGACATCGCCGACGCGATTACTTGGGCGGTCACGCGGCCCGCGCACGTCAACATCGACCAGATGGTCATCCGCCCGCTGGACCAGGCCACGGCCACCCAAGTCTATCGGCGACAGGAACCGGCATGAGCCTCCAAGACCTCAGAACGCAGATTGATGCTATCGACGCGCAGATCGTCGCCCTGCTCAACGACCGCGCCGACATCTCGCTCCAGGTCGGTCGGCAGAAGGTCGAGGACAAGAGCGCGCGCTTTTTCGCCCCCGAGCGGGAGCGCGACCTGGTCGAGCGCCTGGTCTCGCTCCACAGCGGGGGGGCCATGCCCAAGGACGCGCTGCTGGCTGTCTACCGCGAGATCGTCTCGGCCTCCATCGCCCTGCAAAAGCCCATGACCGTGGCCTACTGGGGTCCGCCCGGCACGTTCACCGAGATGGCGGCCCTGTCGCGGTTCGGCTCGTCGGCGCTTTATCATGACTGCCGCTCCATCCCCGAGGTCTTCGGCGAGGTGGAGCGCGATCGGGCGGACTACGGCGTCGTGCCGGTCGAGAACTCCACCGACGGCGTCGTCACCTACACGCTGGATATGTTCCACGAAACGTCGCTCAAAGTCTGCGCCGAAATCTTCATCGGCATCGTGCAGAACCTGCTCACGCGCGCCGAGTCGCTGGACCAAATCCAGCGGCTTTACTCCGCGCCCATCGTCATCGCCCAGTGCCGCCGCTGGCTGGACACGCACCTGCCCCAGATCGAGATCGTCGAGGCGCAGCCGACATCGCGGGCAGCCGAGCGCGCCGCCGCCGACCCACAGGGCGCGGCCATCGCCCCCAAGCGCGCTTCGGAAGTTTATGACCTGCCCATGCTGTTCGAGAGCATCCAGGACAGCCCGCACAACCGGACGCGGTTCCTGGTCATCGGGCGCAACGAGCCGCCGCCGACCGGGCGTGACAAGACCAGCGCCCTGTTCGCCGTCAAGAACGAGCCGGGGTCCCTGGGCCGCGCCCTGCGGGCGTTCGAGGCCCACGGCGTCAACCTCTCGATGATCGCCTCGCGCCCGGCCAAGAACGTCGCCTGGGAGTACGTCCAGTTCGCCGACTTCCAGGGCCACGAGGCCGACGACCCCGTCAAGCGGGCGCTGGCCGACCTGCGCGCCCAGTCCATCTTCGTCAACGTGCTCGGTTCCTACCCGGAGGGATGACACCTTGGAAGACGACAATCAGGACACCGTATGGCCCCCCGCCCCCGCGCGGCAGGGGACCATTGGCCTCGATACACAAGAGGCCAAGACGCGCCGGGGAGTGCGCCTCTTCGGCGTCTTTCTGTTCCTCGCCGGCTTGGCACTGGCTTGGTGGATCAAGTCTGATGTAGATAGCGGCATGAGGGTCTCCGGCAAGATCGTCATCGCCACCCCCGCCGTCCTGCTTGCGAGTCTTGCGTTCGTGATCGAGCCACGCATCATGCTGGCAAACATGAAGGGCGCTGCCCCACAGCCCGCCGCCTTCAAGGTCGTCGGCTACGCGGTCGGTGCCGTCGGGGCCGCGATCGGTTTCTACATCCTGTTCACCTTCTTCAACTCACAACCCTAGCCGTAGAGCCGGATGGGGCCTACTGAAAGACCAGCATCTGGCACCCCAGTCTCGGCCCGGCCCCGCCGCCCGATATAGGAGAACATTGATCTGATGGACGCAATCAGCCTTGTCGAGCGCGAGATGACGGACGCGGAGTTCGCCCGGATGAACGCCGGGTTCGACGAGCACACGGTCGAGCACGGCAACCCGGTCCAGACTTCGGATCGTCACGGCTTCGTCGTTCTGGACGGGGATCGCTTCATCGGCTGCGCGAGCGGGCTGACCCATAAGAACGGGGCGCGGTACAACGGCTGGTTCTCCCTCACCGACCTCTTCATCGAGAAACCCTACCGGGGACGGGGTCTCGGAGCGGCCATATTACGCAGGCTCGAAGACCGGGTGGCGGCACTGGGCGTCTACAACTTCTGGACCTTCACGGCTGGCTATGAGGCACCGGGCTTCTACCAGAAGCAGGGCTACGAGATCGCCTTCGTCCAGGAAGGCTGGTACGCGAGCGGGCATAGCCGGGTCGCTCTCAGAAAGACCCTCGGCGCGTGAGCGGTGGCTGGTGCGCGGGAACCGGGCTTTTACGGCTTGTGTTGGACTCGACATGCGTTTCACGAAGATGCAAGGCGTGGGCAATGATTTCGTGGTCGTAGATGCGGCTGATTTGCCGCCGCGCGTGTCTCTGCCTGCCCTGGCCGTCCGCGCCTGCGACCGCAAGTTCGGCGTCGGCGCGGACGGCCTGCTGGTCGTGCTGCCCGGCGGCGGGGGCACGGCGTTCGGGATGCGGATGTTCAACCCGGACGGGTCGGAGGATATGTGCGGGAACGGCTTGCGCTGCGTCTCGCTGTGGGCCTTGCGCGCGGGCCGGCTGGGCGGACAGGCAGCGTTCACGGCGGACACGAAAGAGGGCCGGCGGAGCGTTTGTTTGATTGAGGGATCTGAGGACCGGCGCGATGGGACGTTCGGCGTGGACATGGGCCGGCCACGGCTTGCGCCCGCCGATCTGCCGTTCCATGCCCCCGCAGGTGTCACGCGGCTGATCGAGTACCCGCTGGACGTCGGGGGCGAGACGTACCGGGTCACGGCGGTGAACACGGGCAGCACTCACACGGTTATTTTCGGGACCAGCCCGCCCACTGAAGAGCGGTTCCAGCGCGTCTCGCCGCGCATCGAGCACCACCCGCTGTTCCCGGAGCGTACCAGTGCCCTATGGGCAACGCCGCAGACGGACGGTGCCATCGCCGTTCGCATCTGGGAGCGCGGCGTGGGCGAGACGTGGGGCTGCGGGACGGGCGCGTGCGCGGTCGGCGTCGCCGCCGTGCTGGAAGGGGTCGCGGGCGCGGGTGCCCCCATCCCCATCGTCTCCAAAGGCGGCACACTCACGATCACCTGGCCGGGCGAAGCTGCCCCCGTAGACATGGTCGGACCGGCACAGGTCGTGTTCGACGGGGACTTTGCCTTTGACGCCGCCTTCTAACCTTCCACCGCCCGCCAAGCCCGGCTTCGACAAGCGTTTCGACCTGCGCTCCTTCGGCGAGCCGCTCAAAGCCCTGCGCGCGGTGCCCATCCGCGATGCCGGGGAGCCACTGGTCGATCTGCGCCTCTTCTGCCCGGACGTCATCCTGCGGCCCGGCTGCCTGCCGTTCCTGCGCGAGACCGTTGCCCGCATGGTCAACGACGTTCAGGCGCGGCTCCCCGGCGGCCACACCCTGGCCGTGGGGACTGCCCTGCGGACGCTGGACATGCAGCGCGGCATCCGGGATCGCTTCACCCAGGAGATGACCGAGAAGCACCCCGAGTGGTCGCGGGCGACCCTGGCCCGGATGCTCAACCGCATGGTCGCCCCGCCCGAGGACGTGTCCCCGCCCCCGCACACGACCGGCGGCGCGCTCGACGTGGGACTCAGGGCACCAGACGGGACAGACCTGGACTTTTCTTCCCCCGTCGAAGGCTGGGCCTCCGCCCCCACCTACCACCACAAGCTTTCCGACCAATCACGGGCCAACCGCCTGCTGCTGATCGAGACGATGGAGGCGGCGGGGCTGACCAACTACGTCGGCGAGTGGTGGCACTGGAGCTACGGCGACCAGGGCTGGGCCTTGCGCGTCGGCAGCCCCGTCGCCTACTACGGTCCGGTCGAAATCACGGATGCCGAAGCCCAGCGCATCCCCAAGCCGCCCGACCCGGAGGAGGAGACCGCCCTCAAGGATGGGAGTGCGGCGGAGGATAAGACGGAAGGCTAAACGAGCGGCTTCTGGAACAGATAAAGGGCGAAGCCGAGCGTGTCGCGGCCCCAGCGCAGATAGCCGTCGCGCCAGGGCCGGATGCGCCCCAGCATCGCCGACACGTCCGGGTCATCGGGGTGCCGCGTCGCGTACCGCTCCACGCTCAGCGCGTACAGCCCCTCGTAACAGTCCCAGTCGTCGTCGCTGCTGACGGACGCGCAGAGCGGCGTCAGTTTTTCCTCTACGGCGACCGCCACATTGCCGGCGTGGTCGGTCAGTTCGTCCGCAGAAGCTTCCAGCAGGGCCAGATACTCGGGCGCGGGGTCCCGCTTCCAGTAGCCCTCCCCGATCAGCAGCAGCCCGCCCGGCTTGATGACTTGCCTCAACGCTCGCAGCGTGTCACGGTAGCCCCCGTAGGCATGGCTCGACCCGATGCAGACGGCCAGATCGACGGGTTCCGGCGGCACATATGTATTGGCGTCTTGGAGCAGAAACGTCGGCGGCTGGGGCAGCACCCTCGCCTCCGCCCGCGCCCGTGCCTCCGTCAGCCAGCTTTCCGAGAGGTCCAGGCCGGTCCCCGTGGCCCCGTAGCACGCCATGACGCGCAGCAGCACCTCCCCCTTGCCGCAGCCGACGTCCAGCACATCTGCGCCGACCGGCAATTCGAGCAGGTCAATGAGTGCGTCTACTTTGGCGGCGCTGAGGGGGCTGCAAAACAGATGGTCACGGTGCGCGATGTTGGTAAATTTTGAGGGGTCCATAACACCCTTTATCACTTCTGGTCTGTGATCCGCTAAACGCCTATTTTGCCTTCGCAGGCGGATACAGCCGGCGCTCCAGAGTTTCCGTCGGGACGCCCAGGGCGTACAGCAAGTGCAGCAGGGTCCATGTCGCCGCCATGCGCCAGGCCAGGCCGCGCCGCCCGTGGAAGCGGCGGGCGCTGGTGACGACGGGCGACCCGATCAGCGGGAGGGTCTGGGAAAGCGGCAGATGAGGGTGCCGGCGCTTGGCTTCGGCGCGCAGGGCGAGGCAGAACGCCCAGTCTTCCATCAGCGCCGCCTCGGGAAACCCGCCGAGGGCGTCGAAGATGGTGCGGCGGACCCAGACCGCGCTGTCGCCGTAGAACAGGCGGGCGCGGCGGCTGCGAACGTTGTAGACCGTGGCAAAGAGCCGTGGCAGCAGGCCGGGGGCGTCGAACAGCAGCACGAAGTTACCGCCCAGCACGTCCGGGTTTTCCGTAGCGCGCAGGATCAGGTCGGCGGCCTGGGGCGGCAGCAGTGTGTCGGCGTGGAGGAACAACAAGACGTCCCCCGTCGCGGCGCGGGCACCCGCGTTCATCTGCGTCCCCCGTCCCCGCGCCGACGGCAGGACGCGCGCGCCCATCCGGGCGGCGAGGGCGCGCGTTTCGTCCGTGCTGCCGCCGTCTACGACAACGACCTCGTCGTCGTCCCGCAAGGACGCCCGGACGCGCCGAAGTGTAGTGGGGAGCGGGGCGGCCTCGTTGAGCGCGGGGATGATGACGGAGAGCATGGGGCAGCCTTCTACTTGCCGATGCAGAAGCGGGAGAATATCTCAGCGATGACGTCCTCGGCGGCTGTTTCGCCGGTGATCTCGCCCAAGGCGTCCAGAGCGCCGCGCAGGTCAATCGAGACGAAGTCGGCGGGCAGGCCTGCGGCCAGCGTCGCCCGCGCCTGGCCCAGCCGGGTCCGCGCGGATTCGAGCGCCTGTCGGTGCCGGGCGTGGGTGACGAAGGTGCCCTCGGCTTCCATCCCCCGGTCCCCGAGCGCGAGCACGACCAGGGCGTCTTCCAGAGCGGCCAAATTCCAGCCGGTCGCGGCGGAAACGACGACCCCCTCGGCGGGCGGGTCCGCGCCGGGCTTCAAATCCCACTTATTCCAGACCAGCAGGTGCGGCCTGTCCGCAAGCGATGCGCGCAGCGCCGAATCCTCTGCCGTTTCGCCCTGGGAGGCGTCCAGCACCACCAGCGTGATGTCGGCGGCGTCCAGGCTGGTGCGTGTGCGGGCGACGCCGGCCTGCTCTACCGAATCGTCGGTCTCACGCAGGCCTGCCGTGTCCACGAGCCGCAGCGGCAGCCCGCGCAGGCTGAAGGTCTCCTCAATGACGTCCCGCGTCGTGCCCGGTGTGGGCGTGACGATGGCCCGGTCCGTCCGCAAGAGGGCGTTCAGGAGGGACGACTTGCCGACATTGGGCCGGCCCGCTAAAACTACTTGCAGGCCCTCGCGGTACAGAATGCCCCGGCCCGCCGTCGCCAGCAAGGCCGCGACCTGCCGGTCCGCAGCGGCAAGCTCCCGCCCGGCGGCTTCGGCGTCCATCTCGCCCACGTCCTCGGGGAAGTCTATCACGGCCTCGATGCGGGCCAGGACGCCTAACACCCCGTCGCGGACCTCGCCGACAGCACGGCTCAGTCGTCCCTCGCTCTGACGCCGGGCCAGGCGGTAGGCCTCTTCGGTCCGTGCCGCAATGAGGTCGCCCACGGCCTCGGCCTGCGCCAGGTCCATCTTGCCGCCTAAGAATGCCCGCTGCGTGAACTCGCCGGGCCGGGCCGCCCGCGCGCCGGCTTGCAGGAGCCGCGCCAAAATCTGCCCCAGCGGGACCGTCCCGCCGTGGGCCGAAATCTCGACCACGTCCTCGCCCGTGTAGGAGCGCGGGCCATGAAAAACGGCCAGCAGGACGTCGTCGATCACCTCGCCGCCCGGCTGCACGACGTCCGCCCGGTGCAGCGTGTGTCCGGCGAACTTGCCGCAGGGCGTGTGGTTGGGCCGCCAGGTGACGGCGTCCAAAATGGCGAACGCCTGTGGGCCGCTGACGCGGATCACGCCCAGCCCCGCCCGGCCCGGCGGCGTCGCGAGCGCGCAGATCGTGTCGTCACTGCCTCCGGCATTGCCTTCTGTCATGGGAAGATTATACCCGCGTTGAAAAAGTGTCCGCTGTCTGTTATAATATCTGCACGATACGCGGACGTTTTTGCCGCGACTTTTTCCGCCTTCGCGTGTCAAAGGTCGTAAGCCCCCGCCAAATGGCGTGTACTAGATAGGCTTTGTCTTGTCGGGTCGGTAAAGGGAGACAGTTATGCTCAGTCGTATCATGCGCTACATGAAGGGCCTGCTCGGCTTCAAGCTGGACCAGCTCGAAGACCCCGAAATCCTGCTCCAGCAGGCGACCCAGGAGATGAAAGAGGCGCAGGCCAAGAACCGCGAGCGCGCGGTCCAGGCGATCACCCAAAAGAACCAGCTCCAGGCCTTGGTGGATCAAACACAGAAGACCGTGGACAACCTGGGGGCCAAGGCGGAGCTGGCGCTGAAGAACGGCGACCGCGATCTGGCGCGGCAGCTCCTGGTCGAGAAGGGGCAGTACGAGACGACGCTGACCTCGACGCGCGCCTCGCTCCAGCAGGCTTTGGAAGTGACCGAGGCGGTCAAGACCGCCATGCGGCGCGAGGAAGAGCGCATCCGCGCCAAGACCGCCCAGGCGCTGTCGATGAAGGCCCAGTGGAAGCAGGCCCAGATCGAGATATCGATGAACAAGGCCCTGGAGGGCATGTCAGCGGACGGCACCGACCAGGCCTTCGAGCGCGCGGCGGCGAAGATCGGCAACGCCAGGAGCGAGTCGTCGGCGCGGACGGATCTCGCCCGCGAGAGCATGAGCGGGCGGCTGGCCGGGCTTGACGACGTGCAGGCCCACGCCGCCGCCGACGACGAGCTGGCCCAGATGGAGCAGCGTCTCGGCCTGGCCCCCCAGCCGACAGCCGCCTCGACCATCCAGCCCCGGACCCCATCGAGCGCCTCCGACATCGACAAACAGCTCCAAGAACTGGAAGCGCGCGTCGGCGGCGGCGGCGCAACGTCGTAAGAAACCAACACCATGAGTGATCTCCTCGGGCGGTCTGTGCGACTCGCCAAAACCTACCTGGACGACGCCAAAGGCCGCCTGGATGAAGTGAGCGCGGGCGCGCAGGAGGAGCTGACGCGCGCCCTGAACCGTGACGACATCCAGGCGGGGCTGGCGTCGAGCGACGACCCGATGGCGCGCGCCCAGGCCAAGATCGCCGCCGCGCGCGGGGCCGGCGAGGCGAGGCGATCGGTGCCGCCCGCCTCGACCACGTCCGAACAAGCCAGCGATCCCATCCAGACAGCCTACAAGATCGTCGGCGTCCCGCCCGGCTCGGACTATCTGACCGTCCAAACCGCCGTCAACAGCCTGCGCGACCGCTGCGCCCCGTCCCACTTCCCCGAGGGTTCCCCGGAACAGGCGTCGGCCAAGACGATCCTCAAGAAGGTGGAAGAGGCCCACCAAGTCTTACAGAACGCGCTTGACCCCGGCGCGGGCCGCTTCGACAAGCTGGAGATTTAGCTGGACGAGAACGGGAACGTGTAGTTGAAAACTACTCGCTAGAGATGGCACCCTCTGGGTGGAAGATAGAGCCGGGCACGGATGCTACGCGGGCATCCTCGTCGTCCGCAGGACGCTTCTCCCAGCGAGTAATTTTCAACTACTCGTGTAAATCTCATGCAAGACGCCCGCTTTGCTGCCCTGGTCCGTGACGCGCAGGCCTGCCGCGCCTGCCCGCGTATGGAGGGCCGGCGGCGTGTGCTGTCCGCTGACAATGGCCCGCTGTCTGCCCGTGCTGTGTTCATCGCCGAGGCCCCCGGACGGCTGGGCGGCGAGCGTGGCGGCATCCCCCTGACCGGCGACGCCTCCGGGCGAAACTTCGCCCGCTACCTGGCGGCCGCAGGGCTGGGGCGCGCAAGCGTGTTCGTCACCAACGCCGCTCTGTGCAACCCGCAGACGGCGCGCGGGACCAACGCCCCGCCCTCGGCTGCCGAGCTGCGCCGCTGTTCCCCCCTGCTCGCTCGGACGCTGGACGCCGTCCGCCCCGCCGTCGTGGTGACACTGGGCAACGCGGCCCTGGCTGCCCTCCACTTGATCGCGCCGCACGACTTCTCCCTCCGACGCGGCGCGGCCATCGCCGTCAAATGGAACGGCTACACGCTCTTTCCCCTGTACCACCCGTCGCCCCAGGTTGCCGTCAGCCCAACGGGGCGTACCCACGCCGCCCAGGAGGCCGACTACCGGGCGCTGCGGCGGCTGCTGGACGCCCCCGACCTCGGGTTAGAGTCACGCCTTCCATGACGATGATCTTAGAGGAAGTCCCCGGCGCGCGGGAGCGGCCCGGCGGCTGCCGTGTCCGAGTCGCGCGCGAGGAAGACGGCACGTTCACGCTGTTTCTTCCCCCGCCGGGCGTCTCGCGCCTCGTGCTCTTCTTCAGCCTGATTTTGCTGGGCAACCTGCTCATCACGCTCTACACCGGCCTGGTGCTGACATTGGCGCATCGGAGCGTGCTGTTCATGGCGCAGATCTCGCCCGACGGCCTCCCATTCTCGCTGCGCCACTGGGACGGGATGCTGCTGGTCGGCCTCCTCGGGGCCGAGGCGCTGGGCTTCTGGACTCTCGCGGCCATCCTGCGGCCCGTCCGCGTCCGCGAGTCGGTCGAGATCACGGCTGGGCACGTCCGCGTCCGGCAGTGGGGGTGGGGCAAGATACGCGAGCGGCAGGTTCCCCGCGCCGACCTGCGCGGCTTCCTGCTCCGGCGCGACCCGCAGGGGCTGAACGCCAGCCGACTGACCGTGCAGGGGGCGGGCGATCCGGTCGTGATCGGCGAGTTCCTGCGCGAGGCCGACCGCGAATGGCTGGCCTCGGCGGCAAATGCCCTGCTGCGCTGAACGCCGCACCCGGCGGCGTTCCCTTGACTTGCCCCCCCGCCCCCGTGCTACAATCAAACCGGGACGTGAAAGAAAACGTCAGGAGAAGTACGCTTGCCGGAACCGAGAGGGGATAGGACCGAAGGCTTGACAGATAGCCTGCGGCGGCTGGCACAGCTCGTGGCCGAGAACGGGCTGTCGGAGCTGACGGTGGAGGAGGACGGCGTGATCGTCACGGTCAAGGCCGTGGTGGAAGCCGTCCCGCAGGTGGCCCCTGTCGCCCTGGCCTTGACGGCGCATCCGCACATGCTGCCGGCGTCACAGGCCCCCGCTTATTCCGAGACGCCCACGACGGCCCCTGCCCCGCCCGCGCGGGCGGCGACCACGGTTGCCCTGGAGTCGCCTATGGTCGGCGTGTTCTACCGCTCCGCCTCGCCCGAAGACCCTGCCTTCGTCAAGGTCGGCGACATCGTCAAGGTGGGCCAGACCATCGGGCTGATCGAGGCCATGAAAGTTTACAGCGAGGTTCCCTCCGAGGTGGCGGGCCGTGTCACCGAGATCGCCGCCGAGAGCGGCAAACTGGTCCAGCAGGGCCAGCCCTTGATCTTCGTGGAGCCGTAGTGAAGCGCTTATGACACCCAAACGGCAGATCAACATCGGCATCCTCGGCCTGGGCGTCGTCGGAAGCGGCACCGTGCGCGTCTTGCAGGAGAACGCCGAGGACATCGCCCGCAAGGTGGGCCTGCCCGTCGTCGTCCGGCGCGTCGCCGTGCGCGACCTGTCTAAGCCGCGCGATGTGACACTGCCCGAAGGCGTGTTGACGGACCGGGCCGAAGACGTCACCGACGACCCCGAGATCGACATCCTGTGCGAGCTGATCGGTGGCGTCCTGCCCGCCCACGACTATGTGTTGCGGGCGATACGCGCCGGCAAGAACATCGTCACGGCCAACAAGGAGATGATGGCGAAGGCCGGCCACGACCTGCTGCACGAGGCCGAGAACCGCGACCTGGACTTCAACTTTGAGGGCAGTGTCGGCGGCGGCATCCCCATCATCCAGCCGCTCAAGCAGGCCCTGGCCGCCAATCGCTTCACGCGCCTGATGGGCATCGTCAACGGCACGACCAACTACATCCTGTCCAAGATGACTTTGGAGGACGCCGACTTCGCCGATGTGCTGGCCTCGGCGCAGGCGCACGGTTACGCTGAGTCGGACCCGACGGGTGACGTCGAGGGCTATGACGCCCAGTACAAGACGGCGATTTTGTCTTCCATCGCCTTTACCTCGCGCGTTTTGCCGGAAGACATCTACGTGGAGGGCATCACGCGCATCACCAAGCGCGACATCGAGGTCGCCCGCGAATTAGGCTACGTGGTCAAGATCGTGGGCATCGGCGACGACCTGGGCGACGCCTTGCAGGTGCGTGTCCACCCCGTCCTGCTGCCCCGCGCTCACCCATTGGCCTCGGTCAACGACGTCTACAACGGCATCTATCTGAAGGGCAACGCCGTGGGCGATGTCATGTTCTACGGGCGCGGCGCGGGCAGCTTGCCGACCGGCAGCGCGGTCGCCGGGGACGTCATCGAGATCGCCCGCAACATCGTGCATGGCGCGACCGGTCGCCTGGGCTGCACCTGCTTCGACCGCAAGCCCGCCCTGCCCATCGAACGTCTGCGGACCAAGTATTACATCCGCCTGCTGGCCCACGACCGTCCCAAAGTGCTCGCGAGCCTCGCGTCCGTCTTCGGCGACTTCAACGTCTCCATCGAGAGTGTGGTCCAGCGCGCCCTGCCCGACGGCGACGCCGAGATCGTCTGGATCACTCACCAGACGCTGGAGGCCAACCTGCGCTCCGCCCTGGATGTGATCAATCGCCTGCACATCGTCTCGGGCATTGAGAACTGGATTCGGGTAGAAGAGTAGCGGTTTCCTTGAGCCAAGCCATTTACGCGCATATTGAATACTTGGAGGCTAGATATTCCTACTTCGGCAGAGTGTATCTTGAGAGAAACTATACTTTTTGCGCGTTGCTTGGCAGTGGGATTTTAGATCATCCGCAGCCGCGTTTTGAGGTGCGGGGCTTTCCTCACGATGCCAATGTCTTGACTAGCAAGGACTGGCTGCTTACTGTCAGGGAGGAGGAGACTGACCGCGAGCGGTACGTTGTCAGGCAAGAGGCCGAGCAGTGGGTACAGTGTGGCGCTTCACAGTGGGTCGGGACAAGTCACATAACCGATCCTGATTTTTACAGGCCCTCGTGGTTGCTACTGAATGAGATGGAACAGGTTTACTCGGACTACCTAACGCACGACCAACCGAAGTTGACTGCTGTTGAGGCGGCACTCGCTGCTATGCAATCACTGCCAGAAGCGAGAATGGTTTACTGGTTCTGGTGATCAGCGCGAACGACTTTAGATGTGAGAAGGCTGAATGCACCTGACCATTGAACAACTTCCGAGCAAGCTGCGCGGCTCCATCTGGGCGTGTTTGATCGCGCCCCGGCCCATCGCGCTGATCTCGACGCTGGACGCACAGGGCGTCCCGAACGTCGCGCCCTACAACGCCTTCTGCGGGCTGGCGAACTTCCCGCCGATGCTGGGCGTCTCGTTTTCTCAGCGCGATGGGGAGAACAAGAACACGCTCGCCAATATCAAGGCGTCGGGGGAGTTCGTCGTCAACCTCGTGCCCCGGTTCCTGGCCGACACCATGAACAAATCCGCCGAGGGCACCGATAAGGAAGACGACTTCGCGCGGCTCGGCCTGACGCGGGCGGAGTGCGCGGCGGTCGGCTGCCCGCGCGTCCAGGAAAGCCCGGCGTCCTTGGAGTGTCGTTTGGTTAACGTCATGCCGCTGCCGCCCAGCAAGTGCGAGTTCGTCGTCGCCGAGATCGTTGGTCTTTATATGCGCGACGAGTTTGCGACCAGCGACATCGGCTTCGATCCCCTGGCCGCGGACCTGCTGGCGAGCGTCGGCCCCGAGGACTATCTTTCGCTCAACGGCGAGACGCTGCACCTGCCTAAAACGTGGGGATGAGTTCGGACAAGCGGTTGAAAACCACTCGCTAGGTGAGGCGTCCTCTGGACGAAAGAGATGCGGACGACAGAGCAGGCCACCCTGTATTCCCACCCGCAGGGTGCCTCTCCTAGCGAGCGGTTTTCAACCGCTCGGCTTGCGCTCGCTCCTCTGGTAACACCTATGCGACAAGGAATCATCAACCAGTACCGGGCGTACCTGCCCGTCACCGAGGCCACGCCCGTGGTCACGCTGATGGAGGGGGACACGCCGCTGATCCCCGCGCCCAGGCTCGCCCAGGCCATCGCGCCGGGGCTGAACCTGATGCTCAAGTTCGAGGGCATGAACCCGACCGGCTCGTTCAAGGATCGGGGGATGACACTGGCTGTCACCAAAGCGCTGGAAGACGGCGCAAAGGCCGTCATGTGCGCCTCGACCGGCAACACCAGTGCGGCGGCGGCGGCCTATGCGGCGCGGGCGGGCCTGGAATGCGTCGTGCTGCTGCCGAACACCGACGTCGCCCTGGGCAAGCTCTCGCAGGCGCTGATCCACGGGGCCAAAGTCGTCGCCATCGAGGGCACGTTCGACGACGCCCTGCGGCTGGTGCGCGAGATCTGCGACACCTACCCCATCACCATCGTCAACCACGTCAACCCCTACCGGATTGAGGGGCAGAAGACGGGCGCGTTCGAGGTCTGTGATGCCCTGGGCGACGCCCCCGACTTCCACCTGCTGCCGGTCGGCAACGCGGGCAATATCACGGCCTATTGGAAGGGCTACAAAGAGTACCACGCGGCGGGCCAGTCCCGCACGCTGCCCAAGATGCTCGGATTTCAGGCGGCGGGCGCGGCCCCCATCGTGGACGGGGCACCCGTGCTGCGGCCCCAGACCATCGCCACGGCCATTCGCATCGGCAACCCGGCCTCATGGCAGTCAGCACTGAGGGCGCGGGACGAGTCGGGCGGCCTGATCGACAAAGTGACCGATGACGAGATCCTGGAGGCGTATCAGATGGTCGCCGCGCTGGAAGGCATTTTCACCGAGCCGGCCTGCGCCGCTCCGCTGGCCGGACTCAAAAAGCTCTACGCGGCGGGCTATTTCCGTGACTTCGACGGGGCGACCGTGGCCGTGACACTGACCGGGCACGGGCTGAAAGACCCCGAGCGGGCCATCAAGACCGTGCCGCACCCCGCGACGCTGCCGGCCACGCTGGACGCGGTCGTCCGCGCCTTGGACCTCGCGCGATGACACCGCTCACGACCGGGCAGACCGAGGAGAAGAGGCTTAAGGCCTTGCTGCGGCGCGTCGAGTGGGTCGTGCTGGGATTCCTGCTGCTTCTTGCCGCCGCGGCTTATCTCACGATCCAGCGGGTCATCGTGCATGGCCGCTCGATGGAGCCGACGTTTCACAACGGCGACGCCTTGATCGCCTGGAAGCTCTGGGGGCGCGACAGCCTGCACCTGGGCGACGTGATCGTGTTCCGGGATGCAGACGGCGCGGAGCTGATCAAGCGCATCGTCTTCTTGCAGAACGCCCAAGGGAGCGAAGCCCCGCCCCAGTTCGTCCAGACGCCCGGCGGCCTCCAGCGGTTCTCGGACTTGTTCCGTGGGTACAACGCGGATGTCGCCGCGCGCCGTCTGCCCGCCCCGACGCGCGACCAAACGATCTACGTCATGGGCGACAACACCGATAACTCCGAAGACAGCCGCGTGTGGGGGCCGATCCGCCTTGACCAGGTCATCGGTCGGGTGTCCGCCCCGGACCTGGCGGCGCAATGAGGCCCATGCCCAGCCTCGCCCAGACGCGGCTGCGGAAGCAGACCTGGATCGTCCTCGGCGTCCTGCTCGTCCTCGCTCTGCTGCTGCGCTTCAACGTCCGGCAGGGGCGCGTCTCCGGCCCGTCGATGGAGCCGACTTACCATGACGGCGAGACAGTTTTGGTCTGGAAGACTGCCCCGCGCGCGGCCTACAAGCCGGGCGTCGTCGTCATATTCCGGGACCACAACGGCGATGAATTGATCAAGCGCATTGCCTTTATCCGCCCCCAGTGGTCCCCCGTCCCGCCAGTTAGCGACTACGTGATGCCGAACGGCGGACGCCATATCCCGTATCCCTTGCTTTTCGGCGACTACTTCGCCCGCGTTGCCGTAGGCCGCCTCCCGCACCCACCCGCCGACCGGACGATTTATGTGCTCGGCGATAACCTGGTCGAGTCCGACGACAGCCGCCACATCGGCCCCATCAGCCCGGCACAGATTCTTGGAAAAGTAATCCCATGAGACCCGCCCCGTCCGAAGCCGCCCTGCTGGAGACTGACATCCCCGGCCTGCCCAAGTTCATCACGGGCAAGGTGCGCGATGTGTACGACCTAGGCGATGCCCTGCTGCTCGTCGCCACGGACCGCCTCTCGGCCTTCGACGTCGTGCTGCCCACGGGCATCCCCGGCAAAGGCCGCGTCCTGACCGCGCTGGCTCAGTTCTGGTTCGAGAAGACCGCGCACATCGTGCCGAATCACCTGCTGGCCTCAGACACGGACGCTGTCGCCGTGCGGCTGAGTGCCCAGGCCGCGACGGTCACGCCCGAGATTATTTCGGCGCTCGCAGGCCGTACCCAATTAGTTCGTAAGTGCCGTGCTCTGCCCATCGAGTGCGTCGTGCGCGGCTATCTGGATGGCTCGGCCTGGAAAGAGTACCAGACGCTTTTCGGGCACGGCGGCGAAGTCAATCTTTACGGCCAGCCCATTCCCGTCGGCCTGCGCCAGGGCGACAAACTGCCTGCCCCGCTGTTCACGCCCGCCACGAAGGCCCAGAGCGGGCATGACATGAACATCACGCCGGCCCAGGCCGCAGACATCGTCGGGGCCGAGATCGCCCGTGAGGCCGCCGCCAAGAGTCTGGCGCTGTACGCCTACGCCCGCGACTACGCCGCGGAACGCGGCATCATCATCGCCGACACCAAGTTCGAGTTCGGACTGCTCGACGGCCGACTGATTCTGATCGACGAGGCCCTGACCCCCGACTCGTCGCGCTTCTGGGAGGCGTCCGCCTACAAGCCGGGCCGCCCCCAGCAGTCGTTCGACAAGCAGTTCGTCCGCGACTACTTGGAGACACTGGACTGGAACAAGACCGCCCCCGGCCCGGCCCTTGCGCCGGAGATCGTGGAAAAGACGGCGGCCAAGTATCGAGAGGCTTATCAAAGACTGACCGGCGGAGAACTGCCGCAATGAGACGCATAGAGGATCAGGACAAACGCCAGAAGCAAGGGGAGAGCGACTGACGCTCCCTGGCAGCCGGAACGCCTTACTGACGCCGCTCTGCCTGGCCCTGCTATCCACAGCCTACGGCCTCTACGAGTTGACGCACGAGGACAAGATGCAGGCCGGTTTGTTCTGCCTCGTTGCGCTCAGTCTGATGGTGAATGTGCCTGCGCTGTGGAGGTGTTATCGCCTGGTTAGGCAGGGGGTGGCAGTGTATGCGCCTGCACAAGTCTCGGCTCTTGTACCGAAGGCTGTTTCAGTAGGAGTAACCCTTGTTCTGACCGGGCTTGTTGGGCTAGGCAGCGTGTTCATTGTCATGGGCACACTTGCCAACTTCAATACCCTCATCGGATGGACTGTTGCTGGGGTGATACTCCTCCCACTGTGGCTACTCACCGGCTATTTCTGGTATCGCGTCGTTAGAAGGGAGCGACAAATCATAACAGTGATACCGCCGGAACCCTCAGAAGGCGTTTGGCCTCCGGCTCCACAGAGGCGACGGGAGAGCGATCACGAATCTTGACAAATCTCCCCTGACGGGTACAGAATTGGAATCGGAAGGTGGTTAGTAATGGCGATTACATTGAACTTGGCACCGGAACAAGAAGCGCGACTGCGAGAAAAGGCCCGGCGGCAAGGCCGGGAGGCCGAGAATTACGCTGCGGAGATTATTCTGCGCGACATCAACTGGACGGCCAAAGAAATAATAGGGGCATCCATGCCGGAGCCGGGACAGTCATTGGCCGAGGCCCTGGAAGGCTTGATTGGTGTCTTGGATAGCAGCCAGAAGAATGGCGGTCAAGTCTCGCATATCGCGGAGAACACAGGTGAGGAGTTCACCAAGACAGTGGTGGAAAAGCATAAAGCAGGCCATCTGTGACTTTGACCGACGCCGGGCCGCTTGTGGCGCTGCTGGACATCAATGAAGCTAAGCACGAGTCTTGCCGGCTTGCCCTGCCGCGCCTCGTCAAGCCTTTGTTGACGACTTGGCCCTGCTACACCGAGGCTATGTATTTGCTGAGGCGGGAACTGGGTTATCCGGGGCAGAAGGCGCTTTGGCGGCTGTGCGCCGCAGGGCAGTTGGTTTTTCACGAAGCGTCTGACGCAGAAGTGTCCCGGATGGAGGTATTGATGGACCAATACCGGGATGCGCCGATGGATCTGGCGGATGCGTCACTTGTGGCGGCTGCCGAAACATTGGGCTTGCAGCGGGTTTTCACACTAGATCGCCATTTTTATGCGTACCGCCTCGAAAACGGCAGTGCGCTGGAGGTTGTCCCATGAAGTACATCATGCTAGTCCCCGATGGCATGGCCGATCTGCCCCTGTCCGAACTGGACGGGCAGACGCCGATGCAGGCGGCGCGGACGCAGAACTTCGACGCGCTGGCCGAAAAGTCTTTGGTCGGGAGCGTGCTGACCGTCCCGCCGGGGATGTATCCGGGCAGTGACGTGGCGAACATGGACCTGCTGGGGTTCGACCCGCGCCGGTATTACACGGGGCGGGGGCCGATTGAGGCGCTCGCGATGGGCGTCCCGCTGGACGCGGGCGATGTCGCCTTCCGCTGCTCGCTGGTGACGTCGGACGGGACGACGCTCATCGATAATTCATCGGGGCACATCACGACCGAGGAGTCGAGGCCGCTGATCGAGCTATTAGACAAAAGACTCGGCAGCGACAAGCGCAAGTTCTTCCCCGGTGTTCAGTACCGGCACATCATGGCCGAGCGTAATGGGTCGGTGGACTTGCAAACGGTCGCGCCGCACGACTTCGTGGGCAAGCCGCTGGCCGGGCACTGGCCCGAGGGGGCGGGGGCGGAGCGACTGAAGCAGCTCATGTACGACTCGCTGGAGCTTCTGGACGGCCACCCGATCAACGTCAAACGGCGCGAAGAGGGGAAAAATCCGGGCAACATGGTCTGGCTCTGGGGCCAGGGCCATGCGCCCAGCCTGCCTAATTTTTTACTCACCTTCGGCAGGCGCGGCGGCGTCATCACGGGTGTAGACGTCGTGCGCGGCCTGGGCCGGGCGACGGGCCTGCGGGTCATCGACGTGCCGGGCGCGACCGGGTACATCGACACGGATTATGTCGCGAAGGCACAGTACGCCGTGGCGGCGTTAGATACTCTGGACTTCGTGTACGTCCACGTCGAGTCGCCGGACGAGTCGGGGCATGAGGGGAACTTGGACCACAAGATGCGGTCCATCGAGGACATCGACAAAAAGCTTTTGGCGACCCTGCGGGAGGGCATGGAGCGGCACGGCGAGTACCGCCTGGTGATCGTGCCCGACCACAAGACGCCGATCTCGCTCAGGACTCACGAGGAAGGCCCCGTCCCATTCCTGCTGTACGACTCGCGCCGCGCGCACACGGCCTCGCACTTCCCGTTCGACGAGCGGGCCGTGACCGAGGCGACGACGTTCGTAGACGACGGGACACGGTTGATCCAGATGCTGTTCGCGTAACCGCTTTGTGCGCGGCTTGGGAAGAGGCGAAGTGTGCGGATACTCGTGACGGGGGCGGCAGGCAAGATCGGGTCGAAGGTCGTGCTGGAACTGGCGCGGCACGGCCACGCGGTCAAGGCGCTGGACCGCCGGCCCCTGCCCGCCGACGTGCGCCGGGCCGCTGAGGCCGTGTACGCCGATTTCACCGATCCGCTGGCGATGCTGAACGCCGTGGCCGGGTGCGATGGACTGGCGCACATCGGCGCTGTCCCCAGCCTGTCCGTGCCTGCAGCCGAGGTCCTGCGGCTGAACGTCATCGGGACGCAGAACGCTTTGGAGGCGGCACACGCGCACGGGCTGGCGCGGGTCGTGCTGACGTCGAGCGTCGGCGCACTGGGCTTCTCGTTCCCGACCCACCCCTGTCTGCCGGACTATCTGCCCGTGGACGCGGCCCACCCGCGCCGCCCGCAGGACGTCTACGGCCTCTCCAAGCTGATGAACGAGGAGAGTGCCCACGCCATGACCCGGCTGACCGGGATGACCACCATCGTCCTCCGTCCACCCGCCGTGTGGGATTTAGACCGGGCGAAGCAGCACGGCTGGCTCCAGCGCGCGCTGGAGCGCGCGGGCGAGGAGCGCGACCCGTCCCTCTGGGCCTACATTGACGTCCACGATCAGGCGGTCGCCTTCCGGCTGGCCTTGGAGGCGGACCTGACCGGCCACCACGTCTTCTTCACGATGGCCGACGACCTGAGCGTCAATGCCACGGCCCGCGCGCTGGCCGAGCAGCACTTGCCCGACCTTGCCTCGCAGGTGGACGGCCTGACGGGAAAGGGCTTTTACGACCTGACGCCCGCCCGCGAGCAGCTTGGGTTCATCGCCGGACGCACCTGGCGCGGTGTGCTGGAAGTCCCTAGCGAGTAGCCGCTCTAAAATCCGCCGTCATAGCCGGATGCCGCGCGGGGCCAGCTCTTTTCGCAATGCGGCGGTGACAGCCGCGTCAAGCCCCCCGCTCTTGTGGCCGCGATTTGCCATCCCTGCCAGATAAGCGTCTCGCTTTCGAGAGAGCGACAGTATCTGCGCCCGCATCCCCCGCCGCGTCTGGAGCCGCCGGCTGATTTCTACCTTCCGCGCCGCTGGGGATAGCTTCCGCAGGTCATCCGGCAGTTCGGCGTCTTTAAGCGAATCGAGCCGCACCGAGCCGTCGTCCAGGCTTTGCAGCAGGTCGCCGTCATAGGCGCTGGAATTAAGGGCCTTGTTCACGGCCCGGTCGGCGGCGGCGGGGGCAGGAGCGCTTGCTGAAACGCGCATCTCCATGCGCGCCGCCCCCGCCGCCGTGGCGCTCCGATGCGCCGCTGTGCCGCCGTAGGCGAGATACGTCCCGCCCATCCGCGTGCCCAGAGCCGCCAGGGGCTTGTCGTAGGGGGTGGGGACTGACTGGACCCCGCCATCCTCGGCGATGGCGAAGAACTGGCCCTCCCCACGCCGGGAGATCGCCTGCCAGGCGGCGCGAGTGTCCTCGGCGGATCCGCACTCGATGGTGTTGACGACCAGCCCTGCGCCGACCGCCTGGGCCGTCGTCGCCAGCGTGCTCGGCTCCTGGGCATAGTCGTCATGCGGCGGGGCGTCACCGACTAGGAATAAGACTTGAGCAAGGCGGGGGGCGCGCGGCGACCAGCCGGCCTTGTGAACGCCGTCGGAAAGCGCCTGGCGGACGTCCTCGGGCGTGTCGCCTCCGCCGTCGGCGCGGTAGTCCATCAGCGTCGCGTAGACCTTGTCCAGGTCGGACGTCAGCGGCGTGATCTTGGTGACGTAGGCGTCGCCGTGGTCGCGGTAGGCGACCAGCCCGACGCGAATGGTGGGGTGGTCGGGCGACTTGAGAACACCGTTGACGATGCTCCAGACCTTCTGCTTGGCGGCGTCGATCATGCCGCCCATCGAGCCGGTCGTGTCGAGGACGAAGACCATTTCCAGCCGGGGCACGGTGGCCCGGACCGGTGTCTGCGCGAGGGCGGGGGTAGCGGCCAGCAGGAGTGCGGCGGGTGCGAGCGTCTGACGGATGCTGTGATGAATCTTCATAGGATCCTCCCGGTATGGTGTTGGGCGGTTAGACCCAAGCCGGGACAGGAGGCTTCAAGGGATTGACCCGGATTTCGATCCGGGGAAAAGGCTCAAAGGGAGACAGGCCCCGCGGCCTTCACGGCGTCACTCACCTGGGGGAAGCGTGCGAAGTTGTCGTGGAAGCGGGCGGCAAGGGCACGAACAGCGGCATCATAGGCGGCAGGATCGGCCCAGGTCGTGCGCGGCTGCAAGACCGCGTCGGGGACGCCGGGGACGTGGTGGGGGATGTGCAGGCCGAAGACGGGGTCTGCGGTCGTGGGCGCGTCGTCAAGATCGCCGCGCAGGGCGGCGTGGACCATCGCGCGGGTCTGGGCCAGGTCCATGCGGTGGCCGACGCCGTAAGGGCCGCCGCTCCAGCCGGTGTTGACCAAGTACACTCTGGCACCGTGCTCGTCCAGCCGCGCGCCCAGCATGTCGGCGTATTCCATCGGTGGCAGCGGCCAGAAGGGGGCACCGAAGCAGGCGGAGAAGTTCGGCTCCGGGGCTGTCACACCGCGCTCCGTGCCGGCCAGCTTGCTGGTATAGCCGCTCAGGAAGTGGTACAAGGCCTGGTCGCGTGCCAGGCGGGAGATGGGGGGCAGGACGCCGAAGGCATCGGCGGTCAGGAACAGAATCGTCTTGGGGTGGCCGCCGACGCCGGGGATCAGCGCGTTCGGGATGTGCGTAACCGGGTACGCGGCTCGGGTGTTCTCGGTCAGCGACACGTCGGCGTAGTCAGCGGCGCGCGTGGCCGGGTCAAGCACGACGTTCTCCAAGACCGTGCCGTAGCCGATGGCGTCCCAGATCTCCGGCTCGGTCTCACGCGAGAGCTTGACGCACTTGGCGTAGCAGCCGCCCTCGAAGTTGAAGACACCGCCCGCAGACCAGCCGTGCTCATCGTCGCCGATCAGGCGGCGCTCGGGGTCGGCAGACAGCGTCGTCTTGCCCGTCCCGGAAAGCCCAAAGAACAGGGCGCTCTTGCCGTCGTCACCGACGTTCGCGGAGCAGTGCATGGGGAGAACGCCGCGCGCGGGCAGCAGGTAGTTCAGGACCGTGAAAACGCTTTTCTTGATCTCGCCCGCGTACTGCGTCCCGCCGATCAGGCCCAGGCCGCGCGACAGGTCCAGCGCGATCACGGCTTCGGAGCGGACGCCGTCGCGGGTGGGATCGGCCTGGAATCCGGGCAGGTCCAGCAGCGTGAACTGCGGCACGAAGTCGGCGAGTTCGTCCGCCGTCTGACGAACGAAGAGCTGGTGCGCGAACAGCGAATGCCAGGCGTACTGCGTGATGATGCGGATCGGCAGGCGCCGGCCCGCGTCTGCCCCGCCGAAGCCGTCAAAGACAAATAGCTCACGGCCCGCAGCCCGCTCGATCATACGATGGAGCAGGCCGTCGAACTTCTCCACAGGCAGCGGCTGGTTGGTTTTGCCCCAGTCCACGCGCCCGTGCGTCTCGGCGTCGTCCACCAAAAACTTGTCGCGGGGCGAGCGGCCCGTGTACTGGCCGGTCAAGGCGGTCAGCGCGCCCACGCCCGATAGCCGGGCCTCGCCTCGGCGCACCGCCTCTTCGACCAATGCGGAAACGGGGAGGTTCTGGTGAAGCCGGACGCCCAGGGGAGCAAGCAGGGCGGAAATGTCGGGGGGCATCGGCGGAATCTTTCCGGGTTCAAGCTTCGCTGTTCATCAGCCGCTTGAGCTGGTGCAAGGCGCGGTTCTGCAAGCGCGAAACGTGCATCTGGGAGATGTTGAGCTGCTTCGCCACTTCGGCCTGTGACATGTCCTTGAAAAACCGATGGATGATGATCGCCCGCTCGCGCGGCTCCAGCGACTCCAGCGCGTGGTCGAGGTCACCGTAGGCGTTCAGGCTGATCAGCGACGTGTCCTCGGCCCCCACGAACTCGGCCAGGGACAGCGGGGCGCTGTCCGAGTCGTGCATCATCTTGCTGTCGAGCGAGACCGTGTCGTAAGCATTGCCAAGCTCGATGGCCTCCAGCGTCTCTTCCTCGGTCGCCCCGATGCGCGCGGCGACTTCCTGGATGGTCGGGGGCCGGCCCAGCTTGCTGGAAAGCGCTTCCTGGGCTTTGGAGGCCGTCTGGTTCAGCTCCTGGAGACGGCGCGGGACTTTCAGGCTCCAGGCCTTGTCCCGGAAATAGCGGCGTATCTCGCCGACGATGGTGGGCGTGGCGTAGGTGGAGAATTTCGTGCCGCGCCCCGAGTCGAAGCGGTCGATCGCGTTGATCAGGCCGATGGTGCCGACCTGAATCAGGTCCTCCAGCGGCTCGCCCCGGTTGACGAATTTGCCGGCGAGGTAGCGCACCAGGTTCTGGTGCATGACCACGAGCCGGTCCCGCATCTGCGTGTCTCGGCTGCGCGCGTACCGGACGAACAGGGTCTCCGCATCGTCCTGCGTCCAGTCGAGCGCCTTTTTCTGTATCATGGGTGTCATTCTGGCTTCGGATGACCTTCTAGTTTGGGGGAGAGCCTGCGGAAAGAGTCTACGGAAAGAGTCTACTCAGGGGCGTACTTGGTCAGCCGGACGCGGGTACCGCCGGCCGTGGTCTCGATCTTCACGACGTCCACCAGAATCTCCATCAGCAGGGCACCGAGGCCTTCCTGATCAACGCCCGCTTCGTGGAGGAGCCTGACCTCCTCGGACGGGGCGGCCATGTCCGCTTCCGCCACGTCGTCCACCACGTCGATCGTCAGGGCTTGGGCGGTGATGACGCTCTGGATGCGGATCGTCGCCGACGCGGACCCCGCCCGCTCGATGGCGTGGGTGCAGGCCTCGCCGACGGCCAGGCGGATGTCTTCGACCTCGTCGTAGGAGAAGGGCATCCGGCTGGCGATTCCCAGCACGGCCAGGCGTGCGACCCCGACGTATTCCGCGCGGCAGGGGATCGTGAGCTGGACCGTTTCGGCCTGTACCCCCCCTAGGGATGATGGGGCGGTCACAAGGTCACCCCTTCTTTGGTCGTCGCTTCTTCCTCGGTGGCATAGATGTCAAATATTTTGTTCAGGCCGGTAATCTCAAAGATGCGCTGGATTCGCATCCCCGCCCCGTAAAGCGCCAGGTTGCCGCCTGCCTCGCGCAGCCGTTTCAGGCCGCCGATCAGGACGCCTAGGCCGGTGCTGTCGAGGTACTCCACCTTGGACAGGTTGATGATGACCTTTTTGACGCCCCGCTCGGCGAGCTGGACCAGGTCCTGCTTGAGCTGGGGTGACGTGTAGACGTCTATCTCCCCCTCGATGTCCAGCAGGCAGGTCGTTTCGTCTTGGATGCGACTGTTCATCGTCAGGTTCAATGAGATCTCCTTCAAGAGCTGCTTCCGCCGATCGGTACCGTTTCCGCGCGCCTATCGGTCGGTGGGGGAGGGCGCTTCCAGTCCCGCCCGCGATAGGTCGCTGAGAATCTGCTCCGCGCGCCGCTTTAGGTCGCCTACGGAGTCCCGTATCTCATCCACCGCCCCGCTGCGCGAGCGCCGGGTGGCAAGGAAGCCGAGCAGAGCGCCGGTGAGCGCGCCCGCACCGATCCCGGCGAGGACGAAGGGGCCAAGGCCATTGTCGCTTTTGTAAGTCATAATCGCTTCTGGATGGTCCCGCCGCCCAGCACAGATTCCCCTTGCAGATCGTACAGCACGAGCGACTGTCCCGGCGTCACCGCCCGCTGCGGCGTGTCGAAACGGACGACGATCTGGCCCTCCTGTCCGCCTGCCTGTGCCGTGGCCGCGACGGGCGGCATATTGTAGCGTATTTTCGCCAGCACTGCGCGCGATTCCTGCACGCCGGGGATGCCCACCCAGTTGAGGTCGTCGGCGGTCAACCCCTCGGCCAGCAGGTCCTCGTTGCCGCCGACGATAACCGTATTCGTCTGAGCGTCGATGCCCACCACGTAGAGCGGGATAGGGGAGCCGACGTTGAGCCGCTTGCGCTGGCCGATGGTGTAAAAGGCGATGCCGTCGTGGCCGCCGCGCCGCGTGCCATTGGTGTCCACGATGTCCCCGCGCTGGACCGTCTCGGGGGCGTTCTGAGCCAGGAAATCGGTGTACGAGCCGCCCTGGACGAAGCAGATCTCCTGCGAGTCAGGCTTGTCGCTGACGGCCAGGCCCAGCTCGGCGGCGATGGCGCGGGTTTCGGCCTTGTTCGTCACGAAGCCCAGCGGCATCAGCGTGTGTGCCAGCTCCTCCTGCGTAAAGTGGTAGAGCGCGTAGGTCTGGTCTTTGGCACCGTCCAGGGCCGGGCGCAGCGTCCAGCGGCGCGAGTCCTCGTCGAACCCGACGCGCGCATAGTGGCCCGTCGCGAGATATTCCGCGCCCAAGGCGCGGGCCTTGGCGAGCAGGGCGTCGAACTTGACGTAGCGGTTGCAGTTGACGCAGGGGTTGGGCGTCCGCCCGCGCTTGTACTCATCCACGAAGTTTGTGATGACCTTCTCGGCGAAGAATTCGCGGAAGTTCAGGACGTAGTGGGGGATGTCGAGCTTGGTGGCCACGCGGCGGGCGTCCTCGACCGCGCCCAGGGAGCAGCAGCCCGCGCCCTTGGTCTGGGTCGTGCTCTCCTGCCAGATCTGCATGGTGACGCCGATTACGTCGTAGCCCTGCCGCAGCAGCAGCCCCGCCGCCACGGACGAGTCCACGCCGCCGCTCATGGCGACCACGACGATGGGTTTGGTGTTGGACATGATAACGTTCGCAAAACGTGTCGGTCTGTGCCCGGCCTTAAACGCCCGGCACTTTCAGTGCCGGGCGTTGCGCCCCTCATGCCCCCAGCCGGGCCAGAGCGCGGGCGTAGATCTTGGTGGCGCGGATCAGGTGGGCGACCGGCCAGCACTCGTCCTTCTCGTGCGCGCCGCCGTCCCCCGCGTCTTGATCGGGGAAGTTCGGGCCGAAGGCAACGCCCTTGGTCATGGCGCGGGCGTAGGTGCCGCCACCCATCGTCATCGGGGCAGACTGGTCGCCCGTCTCGGCACGGTAGACATCCAGGAGCGTGGACACAAGCGGGTCGTCCTGCGGGACATACAGAGGGGCCTGGTCCGTGAGCGACTCCAATGCCCAACCCGATCCGGCGATGTTTTGTTCCAGCAGCCCGCGCAGCCGCGCGGCGTCCCAAGTTACGGGGTAGCGGACGTTGAACGTCAGCGTGACCCGACCGTCTGCAAGCGCGGCGACGCCCAGGTTGCAGGTCAGCGGCCCGGCGACATCGTCCTGGCCCGCGATGCCCAGTTTAGCGCCCGTGGTGTCGTCGGCCCAGGCATGGATGCGCTCGATGATCTCGACCTGGTTCTCGTGATGGTCCAGCAGCAGCAGGGCGTCGCACAGCACGGCGACGGCGTTGACGCCGTTCTCCGGTGTGCTGCCGTGGGCCGAGACGCCCTTGGCCGTCACTTCGAGCCGTCCACTCTCTAACTCCCGCGTCGTGATGCCGACGACCGCGTTCAGCCGGGCGACGACCGCAGCCCAGGGCGTGGCCGACGCGAGGACGGCGTGGGCCTCATCCGGGACCATGTTCGGGCGCTGCCCGCCTGAGAGCGAGACCAGAATGAGGCGCTCACCCTCGGGGGGCGCGGGGGCGGTCAAAACGGCGTTGGCGATGCCCTTCTCGGCGTAGACCAGTGGGAACATGGCGTCAGGTGTGAATCCCGTCGCGGGCATCTCTTCGCGGGCGAAGTAATGCTTGACGCACTCGAAGCCGCTTTCCTCGTTCGCGCCGAGAATCAGCCGCAGGCGGAGCGAGAGCGGTACGTCGCAGCCCTTCACCGCCAGAATCGCCCACAGCGCGGCCATTGCCGGCCCTTTGTCGTCGATGGCCCCGCGGGCGTAGATCTTGCCGCCGGCGATCTCCGCCCCGAACGGCGGGTGGCTCCAGCCGCTCCCCTCGGGCACGACGTCCACATGGGCCAGCGCACCGACGATGGGGGCGTCGGCGGCCACGCCGGACGCGGCCCACTCGGCATGGGCGGCATAGCCGTCGAGATTCTTGGTCGTCAGCCCGTGTCGCCCGGCCACGTCCAGCGCGAAGTCCAGCGCGCGCCGGGTTTCGGCCCCAAACGGCGCTCCGGGGGCTGGCTCGCCCTCGACGCTGGGGATGCGTAAAATGCCCTGCGTCGTCGCGATGATCTCGTCCCGGTGGGCGTCAACCCACTCCGAGACCTGGCGGTCAGTCTGGCTGAAATTATCCAAGTGGAAGGCTTTCTCTGCGAACGGATGGGCGAACGAACATTCCCGTTGATTATCCACAAAAGGGGAAGCCGCGTCAAGGCGGGACGACTACTGCAAGGTGACGATGACCGCCTCCGGCGGGCGTCCCAGGCGCAGGGGCAGGCCGTCGATGCCCCGGCTGACGATCAGCGTCCGCCCGCCCGCGATCTGCCGCCCGGCCCAGGTCACCGCGCTGCCGGGCGGCAGGTGGACGTGGAGCCGCTTGTGGAGCGTGCGCGCGAGCCAGTCTAAGACCATCATCTGTCCGCCGTGCGTGTGCCCGGCCAGGACAACCAACGGGTCGTGTCCGGGCAGGTGGACCGCGTCGGGGTTGTGCGCCAGGACGACGCGCGGCGCGTCCGGCTCCAGGTCATCGAAGCGCGCGTACCAGTCCAGCGAGTGGGCGGCCCGCTTGTACTCGGCAGGGGACCGGTAGACGTCAGGATGGTAGTACGTCTCGGACTCCTGCAAGTCGTCCAGCCCGATGACCCACAGCTTCTGCCCGCGCGCCGTGACCGCCACGGCCCCGTTACAGAGCACCGTGACCCCGCGTGTCGCCAGGAACTCAGTCAGCGGCCCGATGTCGCCCGCGCAGCTCGTATAATCGTGGTTGCCCAACACGCCGATGACGGGGATGCCCCAGCGCGTCAGCGCGTCGAGGGCCGGGGCCAGCCGGGGCAGCCAGCCTGGGTCGGCGTCCAAATAGTCGCCGCCCAGCAGCACGGCGTCGAAGGGGTCGCTTGCGTGTCTGCGCGTGAGCCGTGCCATCTTGGCTCGGAGCGACCACGCCCGGCTCCAGCGGCCCAGGTGCCAGTCCGTCAGCAGCAGAAGGCGGATTGGCCGACGGAGACGGCGCTCGGGGTCCACGACGACTTGCTCCGTCAGACTCAGCCGCGCCGGCTCGATCCACCAGGCATAGGCGGCCAAGAGAAGCACGACCGGGGTGAGCATTTTGAGCAGAAGGCGCATCATGGCCGGGCCGTTCCTGACCCGTGGAGGTAATAGTGCGGCGTCGTCCGCACCGCCACGTCCCAGCCCCGCGCCGCCAGCCGCGCCGCCAGATCGTCCGGCTCATAGAAGACCTTGACGATCCGAAACTCGCGCCCGTCCTTCAGCCGCCGCAGGGTCGTCGTGGCGTCTTCCCCTTCCAGCCGGTGATCTCGGGCCGTCGAAGTCGGCTCATAGCGCGAGTCGAGGAAGAACACGCGGCCCCCAGGCTTTAGGCAGGCGCGCACCATCTCCCAGAAGGCGTCGAACCGCTCCGGCGGAACATGGGACAGCCAGAACGAGAAGAACACCGTGTCATAGCGCCGGTCCGGCTGCCAGTCGAACAAATCCGCCTCGATAAAGCGGACGGGCGCGTCGCCCATCTTTTCCCGATTGACCGCCAGCGCCTCGGGCGAGGCGTCCACGGCGGTCAGGCTGTGGGCATAGTGCGCCAGCCGCTGCGTCCACCAGCCCGTTCCCGCCGCCAGTTCCAGCACGTCGCCGGCGGGATTGAAGGCGGCCAGGGCATCCGAGGCCTGCCCGATCTCCTCCTCCCAGCGCGCGTTCGCCTCCGGCCCTCGGTCGTAGCGGCCTGTGCGCCGCCACCACTCGTCGTACTCGCCGGCGCGGGCACGGTAGTAGGCGATCTGCTGATCTAAATCACTCATCTGTTGCCTTGCGCGCGGCCATCCGCGCCTTGATTGCCGCCTCCATGCCGTTTTCGGTCGGCTCGTAGTAGGTCTGCGTCTGGGTGCCTTCGGGCAGATAGGACTGTTCGACGTAGCCGCCGGGGTAGTCATGGGGGTTCAGATAGGGGACATCGCCGCTGGCGGCGCGGCCCGTGCCGCTGCGCGAGTCGCGCAGGGGCTTGGGGACGGGGCGGGCGCGCTCGGCCTCGACATCGGCCAAAGCGCGCTTCAGGGCGACATAGGAGGCGTTGGACTTGGGCGCGGCGGCCAGATACGTGACGGCCTGAGCCAGATTCAATCGCGCCTCGGGCAGGCCGACAAACTCGACGGCGTGGGCGGCGGCGTTGGCGACCAAGAGGGCCAGCGGGTCGGCGTTGCCGATGTCTTCCGACGCCAGGATGACCAGGCGGCGGGCCAGAAAGCGCGCGTCCTCCCCCGCGTGGAGCATCCGGGCCAAATAGTACAGCCCCGCGTCGGGGTCGCTGCCCCGGATGGACTTGATGAAGGCCGAGACCGTGTCATAGTGCGTGTCCCCGGTCTTGTCATAGACCAAAGCGCGCTGCTGCAAGGCCTCCTCGGCCACCGACCGGGTGACGACGCGCGGGGCGTTTGCGTGGCGCGAGGCGGGCCGCGTCGTGGTCGCGGCCAGTTCCAGGGCGTTCAGGGCCGTCCGGGCGTCCCCGCCCGCCTTGTCGATCAGGTGCGCGCGGGCGTCCGCCTCCAGCACGACGTTCAGCGTCGCCAGGCCGCGCTCGGGGTCCGAGACGGCCCGGTCCAGCAGCGCGCCGAGCTGGTCGTCGGACAGCGCCTCAAACGTAAAGACGCGGGCGCGCGAGAGCAGCGGCGCGTTGACCTCGAAGTACGGGTTCTCAGTCGTCGCGCCGATCAGCACGACCGTGCCGTTCTCGACGTGCGGCAGCAGCGCGTCCTGCTGGGCTTTGTTGAAGCGGTGGATCTCGTCGATGAACAGCACGGTCTTCTTGCCGTACATCCGCCGCCGCAGGGCTGCGGCTTCGATGACCTTGCGGAGGTCGGGGATGCCCTGCGTGACGGCGGAGAACGGCTCGAAGTGCGACGCGGTCCGCTGCGCGATGATGTTGGACAGGGTGCTCTTGCCGACGCCGGGCGGGCCGAAGAAGATCACCGATGTCAGCGCGTCCTCCTCGATGGCCCGCCGCAGCAGGCTGTCCGGTCCTAAGATACGCGCCTGGCCGACGAACTCATCCAGCGTCGTGGGCCGCATCCGGGCGGCCAGCGGCGTGTGGGGCGCGGCGGCGGGGCTGGCGGGGGTATCATCAAAAAGGTCCATACTGCCTCATTGTAGCAGATTAACAGCGGGCGTGGGTGTGCGCGGCACTGGCCTAGGCGGTCTACTCTTGGTATAAAGTCGCTCCGCGACTGAGGACAAGTCGCAGAGGCTGTTCTTCAGTGCCGGAGGCACTTTGATTCATCAATAGACCGGCAAGGCCAGTGCCGGGTACGCTGCCTGGCGCAGACGCCGACCGCATGTGACACGAAAGGGGAGGCACGGGATGGCAATCTTGGCACAACTGCGGGCGCTGACGCCTGCCCAGCGGAACGCCTTCCTGGCGGCGTACCTGGGTTGGACGCTGGACGCCTTCGACTACTTCCTGATGGTGTTCGTGCTGAAAGACCCAGCGCCGAGGCGGGGGCGGGGCTGCTGTTCGCGACCCTGGCCTGCCGGCCCATCGGGGCGCTCCTGTTCGGCCTGGCGGCTGACCGCTACGGGCGGCGCCTGCCGCTGATGGTGGACGTGGTCTTGTACTCAGTGCTTGAGCTGGCGTCGGGGTTCGCGCCGTCCTTGACCGCGCTGCTGGTCCTGCGGGCGCTGTTCGGCGTCGCGATGGGCGGAGAATGGGGTCTGGGGGCGTCGCTCGCGCTGGAAAGCGCGCCCGCCGGCTCGCGGGGGCTGCTGTCGGGCATCTTGCAGCAGGGCTACCCTGTGGGCTACCTGCTGGGGGCGGTCGTCTACCCGTTCATCGAGCCAAATTTAGGCTGGCGCTGGATGTTCTTCGTCGGCGTCCTGCCGGCCCTGCTGTCGCTGTTCATCCGCGCTCGGGTGCAGGAGTCGCCGGGCTGGGAGCGGCGGGCGGGCGAGCGGCTGGACTGGGGCGCGATACTGCGCCGGCACGGCGGCATGTTCGCCTACCTGGTCATCCTCATGGCCGCCTTCAACTTCATGTCGCACGGGACACAGGATCTGTACCCGAAGTTCCTGCAAGTCCAGCGCGGCTTTTCCCCCAAGACGGTCAGCCTGATCGTCATCGTCTACAACCTCGGCGCGCTGGCCGGGGGGATTTTGGTCGGCGGGCTGTCGCAGCGGATCGGGCGGCGGCGGGCGATCATCCTCTTCGCCCTGCTCGGGCTGCCCGTCATCCCGCTGTGGGCGTTCTCGCACACGGCGGGTCTGCTCGCGCTGGGGTCGTTTTTGATGCAGTTCTGCGTTCAGGGCGCGTGGGGCGTCATCCCCGCGCATTTGACCGAGCTGTCCCCGAACGCTCTGCGCGGGACGTTCACGGGCTTCGCCTACCAACTGGGCAACCTGCTGGCTGCGGCCAACGCGACGATCCAGACGCGGATCGCCGTCCGGCACGGCGGGACGCTGCACCCGGATTACGCGGTCGCCCTGGCGCTCGTGATCGCGGTCGTGCTGGTGGCCGTTGCCGGCATTACGGCTTTGGGCCGCGAGGCGCGCGGGGCGGAGTTCGGCTGAGGGTGGCGGACCGCAACCTAACCCCCCGGCCCCCAAGTATAGACGCCCCGGAGGGTCCCTAAGAAGGAAGGGGGAGCCGGAAAGCGGATAGAGGCTGGGTCTTTACCCTTCCTTCCTAGGGAGGGGTATGCCCCGGAGGGCATTATTTCGTATCGGCGCATAGCGCCAGGGGTAGGTTCCCCCTCACCGCTGGAGCAGCAGCGCGCCGGAAACTTTCGCGATGGGGCCTTCCAGCTTCTTCAGGTCACCGGCCAAGACGATCACCACGGTCTCGCCGGGGAACGCCAGCTTGGGACCCAGGCGCGCGGCCAGCTCCGGTCCCCCGCCCCCGGTGGGCAGGACGGCCAGAACATAGAGCGGCTTGTCGGCCAGATATTTGACCTTCTTGCGGACGAGGTACGCGCGGCCTATCTGCGCGAACTGGCCGAGCTGGCCCCGGAAGCGGGTCAGCTCGTCGGCGGGCAGGCCGTGCGGCAAAAACGAGTCCTGCGGGCCGACATCCGCGCGCTCGCGCCGCCCGGCCTCGTCCACGTGCTCGGCTTTCTTGGCGCGTTCGCGGTACTCGGCGGCCTCGCGCATCCGGCCCTGGCGGCGGGCGAAGGCGTACAAGAGCGCGTTGCCCGGCGCGGCGGCCTCCGAGGTCATGGCGATGGCCCGCTCCAGAAATGGGACGCCCTGGGGGTCGCCCTGCTTCACGAGCACCCTGCCCAGAGCGTAAGACGCGGCGGCGTTCTCGGGCTGGGCCTGGATGATCTCGTAGATCAGCGACGTGGCGTGCTCCATGCCGTGCAGCCGGCCCGTGAGCGACGCCCGCTCCCAGCGCTCCTGTGGCGACAGGCCCTCCGACGCGGCCTGCGCGTCCAGCAGGTCCAGCTTGCGGCGGGCGAGCTGGGCCTCCTGATGCTCTTTGGCCCAGGGCTTGGCGATCTTCTGCTTCCAGTCGGCGTCCAAGGCAGGCGCGAACCGGGCCTGGGCCGTGCCCAGATAGGCCTCCGCCGCCGTGACGGTGGGCGGTGCGGGCAGGGGGAGCGGCGGCTTGGGCAGGTCCAGCGGGCCGCCCGGCGTCATCCGAAAGCCCAGCGCAGCCAGCCGCTCCGACAGCGCGGGGTGGGTGTCGTCCAGGGCGGCCTTTTCTTCCAGGGCCTCGTCGTACCAGACGTCAACGTCGGCGTGGCGGCTGCCCTTGAAGGCGGACACCAGAGCGGCCAGCGGGCTTGCCGGCGGGGTAGGGGTCGTCCTGGCTCCGTCCAAAAGATCGGGCCAGAACGCCGTCGCGAAGAAGCGACCCTGCATGTTAGTCTGGAGCAGGGCCTCGGCCATGACCTGTGCCCCGCTGACGTCAGCGGCGGCGCGGTCGGCGACGTATTCATCGGCGCGGGCCAGCACGAACGAGTAGGCGGCGAAGTACGGCGCATACCAGTGGAAGAATGCCGTGAACAAAAACGCGGCCTTGTGGCCGCTGCCCTCTAAATTATTGAGGAGCTGGAACCACGTCAATCGGATGCGATAGATCCAGCCCGAAAAGCGGCTGTGGTTGGCCGACAGGTGCCCCATCTCGTGGGCGATGACGGCTCGGAACTGCTCCGGCGTCAATGCCTGCATCAGCGGCAGGCCGATCTGGAGGTAGCCCACCTGCCATCCGAGCAGGCCCAGCTTGGGGACTTGCAGGACGCCCGCGTTGAAGTCCCGCGTCATCTGGACGTGGTGAAAGCGCGGTGCCCTGAGAGCGTCCGCGACCTCGTCCAGCATGGCGAACAGGCGCGGGGCCTCGGCCCGTCCGATCTCCGGCTCGGTGGGCGGCGGGATCGTCACCCACAGCGAGCGCAGGATCAGCGCGACGCCAATCAGCAAAAAGAAGCCCAGCTTGATTGAGACGACGTTGGCGCTGCCGCTGCGGATCATCGCGGCGATCAGCGCCCCGGTCAGGGCCAGCAGGATGCCCAGGATAAAGAAGATGAACACATAGCCCAGCACGGCCAGCAGGCCGACCTGTATCCGGTAGTTCTTCGGCTCCCGCCGCGCGTAGAAGTCCAGCCGTTGCACCAGAGCTGCGAATTTCTCTTCAGTCATGGCATCAATCTACCATAGGAGTACGCGCCTGTCAACTGGACGCAGAAGAGTTAACGCTGCCTCAAGGCCACGCATTGAAATGCATGGCTGCCCAGCCTTCGGCTGATTGTCCCTCCGGGACATAAACGCCCGTCTTACATCGCCTCTTGTGCCCCGGAGGGACAACCGGCGCTCTGCGCCCCTCACCCCAATAAAGCCTCAGCCCCGTGATTCACTCCGGGGACATCGGGGGAGTTGACGGGGGAGGGCGTGTGCGGACATACTAGGGGTGAATGATTATGCCTTATCCTTCCCGAACTTTCCTCGCCGCACTCTTCCTCGCCGCGCTACCGCTGGGCGCAGCCTGCCAGGTCGTGCCGCCCGCGCCCACGACTCTGCCCGCGCCGCTGACGCTCGCTCAGGCGGTTTCCATCGCGCTTGCACACCAGCCGCAGCAGTTCCTCGCCCGCACTCAGGTCACGCAGGCACAGGGCCAGAAGCAGCAGGCCCGCGCACAGTATTTCCCGACGCTGACGCCCAGCTACCGATACCAGAACCACAGCCAGAGCTTCTACGGCATCAGCACGGGTTCTGTCCCGACGACCACAGGCACGACGATAGGGGGCACGGGGACAGGCACGGGGACGACCGGGACCGGAACGACGCCAGGAACGGGTATGGGAACGGGAACAACGACGACAGGCACAGGCCAGCCCATAACGACCACAACGGGCAGCACCTTCGGCAGCGTCAACGAGGTCAGCGTCCTGCGCGGCGGCGGGCTGAGCCTCAGCCTCAGCCAGAACCTGTTCGACAGCGGCCGGCGCGAAACGGCCAATGCCCAGGCTCGCCGCGCCCTGGACGCCGCCGGCTACGGCAGCGCCAACACGCGCCAGACGACGATCCTCTCCGTGACCCAGGCGTTCTATCAGCTTTTGCTCGCCCTCGACCTGGTCAAAGTCGCCCAAGCGCAGGTCGCGCGGTTCGGGCAGACCGTGGACGTGACGCAGGCGCAGATCGACGCGGGCACGGTCGCGGCCAAAGACATCTTCCAGGCCCGCGCCGACCTCGCCAACGCCCAGGTGACGCTGCTCCAGGACCAGAATCAGGTGCGGCTGAACTCGGCCACGCTCAAAAACGTCCTGGGCGTGGCCGCGCCCGGCGTCGTACAGCCTGCCCCGCTGGTGCCGGGGGACGCCCTGCCGCCGCTGCCGCCGGACGGGCCGGGCGGGACGCTCGACGCCGCGTTCGCCCAGGCGCTGGCAGGACGCCCGGACCTGCTCGGGCAGCAGGCGGCGGTCGGGGGCCAGGAGGCGGCCCTAGCGCAGGCGCGGCGCGAGGCCGGCTTCACGGTGAGCGGCGACTACATACTGACCTACCAGGCCACCAGTGACGTCGGGCCGCGCGGGGCCGACTCGCAGTTTCTGGTCACCGGGTCGTACCCGCTCTTCGATGCCGGGGGCAAGCGCGGGGCGGTCCGCATCGCCCAGGCGCAGCGCGACGCGGCGCGGGACCAGCTAGAGCAGGTCCGCCAGCAGGTACGCCTGGACGTCGAGCAGGCTTACGACACGCGCGCGACGGGCCTGGAAGCCGCGCGGCTCGCCCAAGCGGCCGTGACGGCGGCTCAGGTCAACTACGACGCGGTTGTCGCCGCGCGCCGGGAGGGCATCGGGACCGTGCTGGACATCACGACCGCGCAGGCGACGCTGACCCAGGCGCAGAACGGCTACGTCACCGCCGTCTACAACTTCTACATCGCCGACGCCCAGCTCCAGCGCGCCGTCGGCGGCAACGACATCGCCGTGCCGGTGCGCTAATTCTCAGGCGCGCGTTTTGGAGGAGTTTCTGCGGGGGAGCATGGGATATGGAAACACGCAAAATCGGCACACTGGACGCCTCGGTCGTCGGGCTGGGGTGCAACAACTTCGGGTGGCATACTGACGAGGCCGGGACCAAGCGGGTCGTGGACGCGGCCCTGGACGCGGGCGTCAACTTCTTCGACACCGCCGACATCTACGGCGGCACCCGGAGCGAAGAGTTTTTAGGGCGCGTCCTCAAAGGCCGCCGGGACCGTGTCGTGCTCGCCACCAAGTTCGGCATCGGGATCGACGACCGCCGACCGGGCGGCGCGCGGCCCGAGTACGTCCGCCAGGCCGCCGAAGACAGCCTGGGCCGCCTGGACACGGATCACATTGACTTGTATCAATTGCACCGGCCCGATGACGACACGCCCATCGCAGACACATTGGGTGCGCTGAACGCGCTGGTGCAGGCGGGCAAAGTGCGCGAGATCGGCTGCTCAAATTTTTCGGCGGCACAGCTCCAGGAAGCCGAAGCGGCGGCGGGCGGCGCGCGGTTTGTCAGCGTCCAGAACGAGTACAGCCTGCTCCAGCGCGCGCCGGAAATGGACGTGCTGGCGGAGTGCGAGAAGCTAGGCGTCGCCTTCCTGCCGTATTTCCCGCTGGCGAGCGGACTGCTCACGGGGAAATACCATAAGGACAAGCCTCTCCCCGAGGGGACCCGCATCCAGGCCCAAGGGCGCTTCTCCGAGCTGCTGACGGACAAAAACCTGGACACCGTCGAGGCGCTGATCGCGTTCTCGGACGCGCGCGCGCACACGGTCTTAGATCTGGCCTTCTCCTGGCTGCTCCGCCGGCTTGGGGTCGCATCCGTGATTGCCGGCGCGACCTCAGCGGCCCAAATCCAGAGCAACGCCGCAGCGGCGGATTGGCGATTAAGTGCGGAAGATCTGGGCGAAATCGAGGCGATCCTGCGCTGATGCCAAGGCTTACCGGCCCCGCGCCAGAAGGCCGGGGCGGGTCGCCTCGACATGGAGGATCATCTCGCCGAACAGCGTGTTCGCCCAGGCGAACCAGCTCCGCGTATAGCGGGCGGCGTCGTCCTTCCAGATCGACTCGTGCATGAACCCGGTGCCGTCGTGCGTTCGTTTCAGCGTCTCCAAGCATTCCAGGATTTCGGCTTCAGACTGGCTCGTCAACGCCTGCATCATCAGGGCCATCGGCCAAATCGTTCCCCTGCCCGTGTGGGGGCTGCCGATTCCACGCCCCACCTGCCCCGCGCTGTAGTACGGGTTCGAGGGACTCAGCACAAAGCCCCGCGTCCGCACGTACAGCGGGTCGTCGGGCGCGCAGTAGCCGAGATAGGGCAGGCTGAGGAGGCTGGGGATGTTGGCGTCGTCCATGCAGTAGTGCGACCCGAAGCCGTCCACCTCGTAGGCGAAGATCTCCCCGTGAAGCGGGTGCGTGATGATGCCCTGAGTTAGGATGCCCCCCTCGATCTCGCTCGCGAGTGCTTCCGCCCCGGCAGCGTCCGCCTCCCGGTTCCCGATCTCCCGCCAGAGGTGCGCCAGCCCCCGGAGGCCGACGACGGCCATCGCGTTGGCGGGGATCAGGAAGGGGAGAAGGGCGGCATCATCCGAGGGCCGGAAGGGCGACTTGCTCAGCCCGCAGCGGCGGGCCGGCTGCCCGAAGCCGCCGCCGGCCAGCGTTTCGGTCGGGCTGGGCGAGACGCGCTGGAAGCGGTACGCCTTCGCCCCGCCGGCGAGCGCCGTCGCTCCTATCGCCTGCTGCCCCATCGCCTGCTGCGAATCCGCCTGCTCGTCCCGGATGGTCGCCACGATCAGCCGCATCGCCTCGTCCCAGCGCCCATCGAAGCAGGAAAGATCGCCGCCCGCCGCGTGGTAGCCGTGAGAAAGGCGCAGGACGGCGCAGAGGCTGTCCAGCTCGTACTTCCGCTCGTGGAGCTGGTCGGTCATGTCCGTCAGGTCAGAAACCCAGTCGCTCGTGTGCGGGTCGCGGTTGAAGGCGTTGGCGTAGGGGTCGCTCAGGACGCACCGCACCTGACGGTTGATCACCCCCTGGACGAGCCGCTGAAGCTGTGGGTCCGCGCCGACGAACTGAAGGTAGGGCCAGACCTGGTTGGTCGAGTCCCGGAGCCACATGGCGTCGATGTCTCCGGTAACGACGAACGTATCGGGCCTGCCCGCGTCGTCTACACCGAGCGTTACGGTGGTGTCGAGCGTGTTGGGGAAGCAGTTGGCGAACAGGGCTGCCAGCTCCGGGTCCCCTAGCTTCGCTCCCGTTTCCCGGATGACTTCCTCGATGACGGGGCTGGAGAAGCACCTTTTCCCGGCCTCGGGCCGCCTGCCTGTGATCTGCATAGTCAGTTCTATTTCCCTAGCGGACTTTCTTAGCCGCCCGCCGCTTGATCATCTCGTCAATCGCCACGCCCAATAGGATCACGACGCCGACGACGACCGCCTCCGACGAAGAGGGGATGGCCTGGCCGTTGATCGTGACCAGGTTGACCAGGTTCCGAAGGACCTGCAAGAGCGCGGTACCGAGCAGGATGCCGATGATGGAGCCTTCCCCGCCGCGCAGGGAACAGCCGCCCAAGACGGCGGCGGCGATGCCATACAGCTCATACGCCTGGCCGTGCGACGATGGCGAGATCGAGTTGGTGTAGAACGCGATCAGAATCGCCGCCAGGCCGGCCAGCAGGCCCGAGATGACATAGGCCCCGGCGATGATCCGCTGTGAGTTGACGCCCGAGTAGCGCGCGGCTTCCTCGTTGCGCCCCACCGCGTACAGGTAGCGGCCGTAGACCGAGCGGTGCAGGACGACGCCCATGATCAAGGCCACGATGATGAGCAGCACGAACGGCGTCGGGACTCCCAGCAGATTGCCTGTCGCGAACGCCTGGAGCTTCTCGAAGCCCGCCGAAACGCCGAAGCCCTTGGTCCCGTCGCCGGAGATGATTCGGGCCAGGCCGCGGTAGGCGAGGAGGCCGCACAGTGTCACGATGAACGGCTGAAGGTTGAGCCGCGTGATCAGGAAGCCGTGGAACGCGCCGATCAGCGCCCCGCCCGCCAGGATGGCGGCCACGGCCAGCGGCCACGGCCAGTGCCATTCGGTCAGCATCATCGCCAGCAGGACGCCCAGCAGAGCAAACAGCGAGCCGACCGACAGGTCGATGCCGCCCGTGATGATCACGACGCCCAGCCCGATGGAGAAAATGCCGTACATGCCAATCAGGCGGGACGTGTTCTGGAGGTTGTCCGCATGGAGGAACGCGCCGTGTGACATGACCGTGACAAAAGCGCACAGCACGAGGAGCAGCACGAAAATGCCCAGCTCTTTGCTGGCGTTGGCGATGGGCAGGCGCGGGCCTTCCGGTCTCGCCGGCAGGTGGGGGGTGTCTCCCCCGCCGGCCTGGGGCGTTGGTTGTTTAATCATTGTTTTCTTTCACCGCCTGTCCGACGGCAAGCTGCATGACGGTCTCTTCCGAAGCCTGGGCGCGGGGCAGGGAGCCGGAGACGCGGCCCTCGTGCATGACCGCGACTCGGTCGCTCTGCCCCAGCACCTCTTCCATGTCACTGCTGATCATCAGCACGGCGACGCCTTCTTTTGCCAGTCCGCGCATCAGGTCATAGATCTCGGCCTTCGCGCCGACGTCGATGCCGCGCGTCGGCTCGTCGAAGATCATCACCTTCGGCTCCAACGACAGCCACTTGGCGAGGACGACCTTCTGCTGGTTGCCGCCTGACAGGTTGCGCGCCAGAAACTCGACCGTGGGCGTCTTCACCCGCAGCGACTGGGAGGCCGCCTGCGCCGCCGACGACTCGCGGGCGGGCTGAATTAGCCCGCCCGGCGCGTAGCGGCTCAGGGAGGGCATCGTGATGTTGTCGCGGATGGTCATGTCCACGATCAGCCCGGACCGGTGCCGGTCCTCGGGAGCAAGATAGATGCCCTGCCGGATGGCGTCGCGCGGCGACCGGACCGAAAGCGCCTGCCCGTCCAGCGTCATCGTCCCGCCGAGCGAGGGGTCTACGCCGAAGATGGCCTGGGCCACCTCGGAGCGGCCCGCGCCGACCAGACCCGCCATGCCCAATATCTCACCCGCCCCGATCTCGAAGCTGACTTCTTGATTGGGGTAGCGCCGTGTCCGCAGGCCGCGTACCGAAAAGCGGGTCGCCTTGGGGGCGGGATCGGCAGGGGCCTGAAACTTCTCCAGGTCGCGCCCGACCATCAGGCTGACCATGCGGTCGTGGCTGATCTCGTCGCGGCTCAGGCCACCGGCGTTGCGCCCGTCGCGCAGGCCGACCACGCGGTCGGCCATCTCGATGACCTCGCCCAGGCGGTGTGAGATGTAGATGATCGAGACGCCCCGCGCCCTCAGGTCTTTCACGACCCGGATCAGGCTCTCGGTCTCGGTCAGCGTCAGCGACGACGTCGGCTCGTCCATGATCAGGATACGGGCCTGGAGCGACAAGGCCTTGGCGATCTCGACCATCTGCTGCTGGGCAAGCGCGAGCTGGGAAAGCGGCGTCCGGCTCGACACCTTCAAGCCCAGTTCGTCCAGGTAGGGCTGCGTCTCGCGCTGCATCCGCGCCCGGTCGAGCAGGCGCAGCGGCCCGCCCGTCGTCGGTTCGCGGCCCAGAAAGACATTGCCGGCCACGTCCAGGTTGTCCAGGACGTTCAGCTCTTGGTGGATGAAGCCGATGCCCGCCCGCGCGGCGTCCTTGACGCCCGCGATGACGACGTGCTCCCCGCCGACCCGGATCTGACCCTCATCAGGCTGATGGACGCCGCCGAGGATCTTCATCAGGGTGGACTTGCCGGCCCCGTTCTCGCCGATCAGGGCGACCACCTCGCCGGGCCAGACCGAGAGGCTGACGCCCTTCAGTGCCTGGACCCCCGCGAAGCGCTTGGAGACGCCCTCCATTTCCAGCAGAGGGGGCGCGCTTCGCCCCCCGCCGGATGCGGTCGCCGACTCAATCGATTCGGGCATCCCTAACTCCCCAGTTTTTTCTTCTGATCCGCCAGGTAGGCGTCGATGTTGGCTTTGGTGATGGCCTGCGTCGGGACGATGTCCAGCTTGCTGGCGGGCAGGCCGCTCTTGTCGCCCTTGGCGAGGGAAGCCAGCAGTTTGATCGAATCGTAGCCGAACTTGTACGGGTCCTGAACGACGGTGCCGGAGATCGTTCCGTCCTTGATGCCGTTCATCGTGTCCGTTTCCTGGTCGAAGGCCACGATCTGCACCTTGCCTGCCTTGCCTGCCTCTTTGACGGCGCTGTAGATCGCCGGCCCGTTGTAGCTCCAGATGCCGACCATGCCGGCGATGTCGGGGGTGTTGGTCAGGACGTCGGCGGCGTTCTGTTTGGCGCGGGCATGGTCTGCGTCGTCGGTGCGGACGTCCAGTATCTGAATCTTGGTGCCCTTGACCGCGTCGCGCACACCGCTGATGCGGTCTTTGGCGTTCTGGGCGTCGCTCTTGCCGACGAAAATCATCACCTTCCCGCCCTGCGGCAGGGCCTTCTTGAGCAGGTCGCCCGCCATCAAGCCGGCGGCGTGGTTGTCGGTGCCGATGTAGCACAGCCGGTTCGACGCCGCCGCGTCGCTGTCCGAGGTGATGAGCTTCGTCTTAGCGGCGACGGTGTTCAGATACGGCGTCTCGTTGGGCGGGTCTACGGGGCTGATGGCGATGCCCTTGATGCCCTTGGCGAGCAGGTCGTCCACGTCCTGCTTCTGCGTGGCCGCCGTGCCATCGGCGGGCATGACGAACTGGACGTTGACATTACCCAGATCTCTTTGGGCCGCCTGGGTTCCCTTCTGGCAGATGGTCCAGTAGTCCGAGGGGTTGTTGGTGACGAACGCGAGGTTCGTCTGCCCGGCCCCGCCGCTTGGCGAGGCAGAAGGCGTCTGCGCGCCGTCCGCCGTCTTCGAGTCGTTGTGGCAGCCGGCCAGCACCAGGGCGAGAGCACCGGCCCCTAGAGCGGGCAGGGAGCGGCAAAATTTTGTCTTCGTGGTCAAGAGTTTCTCCTTTGGCTCATCGCGCGTTAAACTGTCTGTTTCTCTGCCGACGCCTCTACTTTCGACACCCGCGTCGGTTCTCCCTCCCAAGGAAGCCAGCAAAAATCGCATCACCGCCAGAACTAGTAAGTAGGGTTATTCGTGAGGATGCCCAGATGTTAAGCAGGTACCGGGGATGAACTGGCCCAGGATCAGCCCGTAGAAAAATGGCAAGGCTGCGGTAAGCGTCCGCATCCCGCCGTAGCGCAGCAACGGGACTTGGTCACCGAGGCGAGAAGTCGTGCCCGGCCATGCAGGCCCGATACGGATCATGGCATAGATCAGCAGCAGCTCGCCTGCGAGAATGCCCAGCGCGGGCGCAGCCAGGCACCCAGGCCGTTCAGGCCGTGCAGCGGCACCGCAGCCGGCTGATCCCTCGGCACCCTCCTCTGTAGAAAGGAGAAGGGTCGGGATGAGGCCGTACATTCCTGACCTGTCTTACTCCGCCGCCGCGATGCCGACGTCGATCACCTGGCCGCCCGCCGTCTGGTGGCAGTGGACGGCGAGGACGTTAGGGCCGGGCTTCAAGGCGGTGCGGGCCGCATCCGACATCGGCAGGCTGACGTAGTCTCCTGTATAGCCCGTCGCGCCGGCGGCGAGGACGCCGTTGACGTAGACCTCGACGTCCTCGTCGTGCCTGGTCAGCACGTTCAGCTTGGCCGGGATGCTGGCGGGCAGCGTGACGACGCGCCGCAGCCAGATGTCTCCGGGCGTGTCCGTCCAGGGCGTGTTGACGTGGCCGGCGTCGTGGCCGAACGGTGCCTTCCCCGTTTTCCAGGCCGCGTCGTCGAAGCCGGGCCGCGTCCAGGCGTCGCCCGGCTGGGCGGTGACGTAGCGCCAGGGCTGGGCCTCGTCCTCCGAAGTCGGGACGAGGTCCGGGTGGGGGTTGGGCGGCAGCGGCAGGAACCGGCCCCGGTTCGCGGCGGCGAGGATCGCGGCGTCGGGCTTGATGACCGCGCGGTCGTAGGTCAGGATGCCGTTGATCTCCTGCTCGACGTCGGTGAGCTGCGTGTAGACCAGGGCGCTGGTGCCACGGTCGGCCATGATGCCGTAGCCGTTTCGCAGAAGCTCCTGGTAGCGCTTGGTGACGAGCCGACCTCCCTTGACGACCGCGCCGTAGCCCATGACTTTGGCGCTGTTCTGCCAGCGGTGGCCGTCCACGCTCATGGTGATGCCGCCGAACTCGCCGTTGACGGCGGCCCGCGTCGGCTCGGCCTTGCCGGACCAGGGGCCGGGGTAGGCGTGAGTGTCGGCGATGTCGCCGACGCCTTTGTCGATCCAGCCCGAGGCGTTGTTGACCAGGCGGGTCGGGTCGAGCTGTTTGGTCAGCGCGACGATGGCCGGGGTGTCGAACCTGGACTGGCCCCAGCCCTCGTTGAACGTGGTCCAGACGATGATCGACGGGTGGTTGTAATGGGTGGCGATCTCGCGCTTCCACTCGGCCACCCACTGCGCCTGGGCGGCGGCATTCAGGTCGCCGAAGGCCTGCGGCATGTCCTGCCAGACCAGCATCCCGAGTTTGTCGGTCCAGTAGTACCAGCGGTCCGGCTCGACCTTGGTGTGCTTGCGTAACAGGTTGTATCCCAGCTTCTTGGCGATCTGGATGTCGTAGCGGAGCGCCTCGTCGGTGGGCGCGGTGTAGATGCCGTCCGGCCAGTACCCCTGGTCCAGCAGGCCGACTTGGAACACGAACTTGTTGTTGAGCAACAGGCGCGTCGTGCCCTGGGCGTCCGGCCCCAGCGAGATTTTCCGCATGGCAAAGTAGCTGCCGACGCTGTCCGCCTGTCTGCCGCCTCCCAGCAGCGAGATGCCGAGGTCATACAGGTGCGGGTCGTCGGGCGTCCACAGGCGTGGGCGCGGGATGGACAGGGTGAGTTCGGTCCCCGCCGCCCCGACCGCCGTGGCGACGGCTGCGCCGCCGTCGGTCGCCGTGACCCGGACTCGGGTGCCCGCACCGCCCGTGGCCTCCACGACGACGCGCAGCGTCTTGGCGTCGATGTCCGGCGTGATCTTCAGCGAGGCGATGTGGGCGGCGGGGACGGGTTCGAGCCAGACGCTCTGCCAGATGCCGGTCGCGGCGGTATAGAAGATGCTTTCGGGGCGGAGGCGCTGCTTGCCCAAGACCTGCCCGTCGGCCACGTCCGCCTTTGCCGGGTTCCAGGCGGACACTACCAGGTCGTTCCGCCCCGGCTTCAGCGCGGCTGTCACGTCGTAGTCGAAGGCGTCATAGCCGCCCTTGTGCTCGCCCATCGCCTGGCCGTTGACCGACACCGTCGAGTCCCAGTTGACCGCGCCGAAGTGGAGCAAAACGCGCTGGCCCTTCCACGCCGACGGGACCGTGAACGTCCGGTGGCACCAGAGGCGCTGGTCGGGGGCGGTCGGATGACTCAGCCCGGACAGCGCCGACTCCATGGGGTAGGGCACAAAAATCTTGCCCGCGTAGGCATTGGGCGCGGCGTCCGTGGCCTCGTCGGCGAGGGCGTAATCCCACGGCCCGTTCAGGCTCTGCCACCGGGCGCGGGTCATCTGCGGGCGCGGGTACTCGGGCAGCGGCGCGGTGGCCGACACGTCTTTGTCCCAGCGCGTGGGCAGCTGTCCGCCCGAGACGCCCTGTGCGCGCGCGGGCAGGGACGTGGAAAGCGCGGCCAGCGTCAAGACGGACAGTGTCAAGGCGGCTCGCATCAATTGAGGGGGGCGTTTCCTCATATGTCTCCCATGTCTCCCCGGTGCATCGTGCCTGCCGCTGAAGCGACAGTCTGGGCGGACCGAACCCGCCTCGCAGCTCAGGACGGTCTTTGCTGGCTTGTCTGTAGCCCCGGAAGGGGTTCTGTCCGTGCAGCCCGGCCCTTGAGGCTATCTTGAACCCTCGGGGCTTGCCCCGCCGGAGACGCGACAGGCTGGGCGACAAGGCCCCCTCCGGGGCTTGCACACAAGCCGTGGGCGGGACGCCCCATCCCGCAGCCTCGGGTGGACGCGGGGGCCGGAAGCCACGGGCCTCCCGCGCGGCCTACGACCACTACGGAAGCCACGGGGCTTGCCCCGTCGGTATTTGACGGCGGGGCGAAGCGTTCATGTTTACCGTCGTGTTTATAATTTTTTGCCTGCGGTCGGCCCGTACACGCAGAGCGAGTAGAGCGAGTAGCCGAACTGGGTGGCGCGCTTCAGCCCCAGTATCCGTACCCAGCGGGTCCCGACCGGCGTCAGCGTGACCCGCTCCGTGCCGCCGATGCTTTTATCCGTGTGGTAGACGGTGGCCCATGCCTTGCCGTCGGGGGATACCTGGATGTCGTAGGACGTGGCCGAAGCCGTCTCCCAGTCCAGGCGGACGTTGCCGACCGTCTTGACCGCGCCCAGGTCCACGGCGATCCACTGCGGGTCGGAGAACTGAGACGCCCAGCGCGAGTCCGGGTCGCCGTCCACGGCGTTCTCCGGGCCGAGGCCGTCTTTCTCCATCGACGAGGCCGTCACGGGCCGGCCCAAGGCGAGATCGCCCGGATCGCGCCGGCTGACCACATCGCCCAGGAAGGGGATCGGCTCCAGATAATCCGCGGTCAGGCGCAGGGAGGCGGTCTGCCGGATGTCGCGCGAGGATGCTCCGGCCTCGATGTCGTAGACGCCTGCATCTGCCTTCCAACGCTTGCCGGGTACGTCGCAGTAGGCCAGGGCGCGCGCGGGCAGCGTGAACGTGACGGTTTTAGTCTCGCCCGGTGCTAGCGCCACCTTCCCGAACCCCTTCAGCTCGCGGACGGGCTTGTCGATCTTGGGGGAGGGGTCGTGGACGTACAGCTCGACGACCTCGGCCCCCGCCCGACGCCCGGCGTTGGTGACGTCGAGGCTGGCCGTGGCCGTCGCGCCCGGCGCGAGCGTGGGGCGGGCCAGGCGCAGCGGGCCGTAGCGGAATGTAGTATAAGACAAGCCGAAGCCGAACGGGAACAGCGGCGCGATCTTCGCCTTGTCGAAGTGGCGGTAGCCGACGTAGATGTCCTCGGCGTAATCCACCTGGTTCTTGACGCCGGGGAAGTGGCCCGCGTCGGGGTAGTCCTCCCGCCGCGCCGCCAGAGTCGTGGGCAGCTTGCCGGACGGGTTGACGTCGCCGAACAGGATGGACGCCAGCGCATGGCCGCCCTCCTGACCGGGGAACCAGGCCTCGACCAGGGCGGGCACGCGGTCCAGCCAGCCGGTCATCCGGCAGGGGGTTCCGTTGTTCAGCACGACGACCGTGCGCGGGTTCGCGGCGGCGACGGCATCGATCAGCGCATCCTGGTCCTGGGGCAGGTCCATCGAGGGGCGGTCCTGACCCTCGCCCTCGGTGCCCAGGGTGCCGACGCAAACGACCGCGACGTCCGCCCGCCGCGCGGCCTCGGCAGCCTGCGTGAAGCGGCCCCCGCCCGGCGTGGTCCAGTTCAGCCGGGCGAAGGCCTTCCCCGCCGCCTGGAAGTATTCCGCCCGGAGGTCGTAGGCACGGCCCGCGACCAGGTCCACGGGCACCGACACCGGGGCACCGTCGCTCTCGATCCAGTGGTCGATGAGCGCCTTGCCGTCTAAAAACAGCCGGCAGCCGTCATCCGCCGTGAACGTCAGCGCGTAGCGGCCCGTGACCGGGGCGACCAGTCGCCCGGTCCAGCGGACGCTGAAATCGGTGTGGGCAACGCCGGGCACGGGCGAACCGTCCCAGTCGAATTGAATCTGCGGGTCGGTGCGGACGGCGGTGGGCTTGCCCGCGAGGTCGCGGCCCGCGAAGTATTCCGCCCGCAGCCCCGACCCGCCGCCGTCGGAAGCTACACGTAATGCGCTGGCGGGGATGGGCATGCCCTGCTCCGTGCCGCGCACGTAGACGACCTCGGTCGCGCTGCCGGCGCGCGCTTTGATACCGTCGAGCGGGTTGATCGAATAAAACGGCTGGACGCCGGGGCTTCCCGCCGCGCCGAACTGCATGTCGGTCGCCGCAGGACCGATGACGGCAATTCTATGAACACGCGCCGGGTCCAGAGGCAGCAGCTCCCCGGTGTTCTTCAGCAGCACGATGGCCTGCGAGGCCGCCTCGAACGTCAGGCGCTGATGCTCCGGCGAGTTGACGATGGCGTGGTCGGGGACGCGCGGGCCGTCCATCAGGCCGGTGCGGAGGACGGCGCGCAGGACGCGGCGGGCGTTGTCGTCGATCTCGGCCTGGGTGACAGCCCCCTGCGCCAGCGCGAGCGCGACCTTGTCCGGCGCGAGGTAGCCCGGACCGGGCATCTCCAGGTCGTTGCCGGCGGCTACGGCGCGGGCGGTCGTGTGTACCCCGCCCCAGTCCGACATGACCATGCCGTCCCATCCCCAGCTCTTCTTCAGGATGTCGGTCAGCAGGTACTCATTGGCCGAGGAATGGGGGCCGTTCACCCGGTTGTAAGAGGACATCAGGGTCCAGGCGTGGCCCTCTTTGACACCCATCTCGAAGGCCGGTAAATAAATCTCGCGCAAAGTACGCTCGTCCACGTGGACGTTGACCTCGCCCCGATCCGCCTCCTCGTTGTTGCAGGCGAAGTGCTTCAGGCAGGCCCCGCAGCCCGCCCCCTGCATTCCTTTAATATAGCCCACGCCTAATTGCCCCGCAAGGTACGGGTCCTCGCTGAAATACTCCCCGTTGCGCCCACCCAGGGGTGAGCGCTGGATGTTGACGGCGGGGCCGAGCAGTACCTGCGTCCCCGTCCCCTTGTTGAGCGCCTCTTCGCCGATGGCCGCGCCGATGCGCCCCACCAAGGCCGGGTCCCAAGTCGAGGCCATCGCCACGCCGGAAGGGAACAGCGTGGCCGGGCCGAGCGTCCCCGCCATGCCGCCGCGGACGCCCTGACCGGCGTCCGCCATCCCCATCGCGGGGACACCCAGGCGGGGGATCGGCGTCGTCGTGAAGGCCGTACCGGATAGCAGCGACATCTTCTCCTGCGGCGTCAGCCGCGCCATCAGGTCGCTGACGCGGGCTTCGAGCGGCGCACGGACATCGCGGTAAACGGGCGGCGCATCAGGGGCCGCTGCGAGGAGCATGGGAAGGGCCAGCAGAGCAAGGCCGCTCAGAAGCAGACTGCGTATGTTCATAGGGTCGTCAATGTAAGCGCGGCAGTTTTGAGGCCGGGGGCGGCGGCCGAAAGCGCGATGCCGCCGGGCCGGTCGCCCGCACCGATGATGACCAGGCACTTGCCGCCGAAGGCGCGGCGCTGGCTGGCCTGGTCCGGCTCGTGGCTGCTCGGATCGCCGTTGCCCACGCCCCTGATCCGGCCCGCGCCCTTCACCATGAACGAGACCAAAGTATCAGCGGTGGGGACGACGCGGCCCTGGGCGTCCACGACGTCCACCTCCACCATCGTCAGGTCCTCGCCGTTGGCCTGCAACGTCGTCCGGTCGGTCGAGAGCCGCAGCGCGGCGGGTGCGCCCGTCGTTGCTACGGTGTCGCTCGCCATGACCCTGCCCGCCGCGTCATAGCCCGTCGCCGTCAGCGTACCTGGCGCATACGGCACCAACCACTCTAAATGTCCGTTGCGGGGCATGTCTTTGGTGCCCAGGCTGGCCCCGTTCAGCGACAGCGCGACGCGGGCGGCGTTAGAGTAGGCCCAGACGGTGATCGGCTGGCCCTCTTTGCCGGCCCAGTTCCAGTGCGGCAGGAGGTGGACGATAGGCTTGTCGCCCCAGACCGACTGGTAGTAATAGTAGGCGTCTTTGGGGAAGCCGCACTCGTCCATGATACCGAAGTTCGAGTTGACGTCGGGCCAGCCGAACGGCGTAGGCTCGCCCTTGTAGTCGAAGCCGGTCCAGACGTAGCCGCCCGCCACGAAGGGACGGTCGGCGATGGACTGCCAGCCCACCTCCGCCGTCTGCCCCCACGGCACGGCGTTGTCGTCATAGGCGCTGACGTAGCCCTGGGCCGGGATGCCGGTGTAGTCGCCCCCGCCGCTGAACTTCTCCCGGCTGTAGACGCCGCGCGTGCCGACTTCACTGGACGTCTCGCTGCCGTAGAGCGGCAGGGTCGGGTGGGCGCGGTGGAAGCCGTCGTAGTCACCTGAGTTGTAGTTGATGCCCTGCAAATCTTCCACGGACGTGATGCCCACCGCGCTGTCGTAGCCGTAGTTCATCGCGCAGGTCACGGGCCGCGTTCCGTCGGCGGCGTCGACCACGCGCTTCATGGCTGCGAAGATGTCCCGCCCGTGCGCGGTCCCCTGGATGCCCTCCTCGTTGCACATGGACCACATGATGACGCTGGGGTGATTGCGGTCGCGCAGCACCATCGACTGGACCTCGTGCAGGTCGGCGTAGGGGGTGTTCTGGGACGCCTTGCCGTCCTCGGTGTCGCCCAAGTGCCGGTTCTCGTCCATGACCAGCATCCCCAGCCTGTCGCAGGCGTCGAGCAGCTCCGAAGTCGGCGGGTTGTGGGACATCCGATAGGCGTTGCTGCCCATCGCTTTCAGCTTCTTCACGCGCCAATACAAGAGGCTATCAGGCATGGCGACCCCAACCCCGGCGAAGTCCTGGTGGTTGCACGTCCCTTTGATCTTGACGGGCCTGCCGTTGAGGAAGAAGCCGCGCTCGGCATCAAACCGGATCGTGCGGATGCCAAAAGGGGTGTCAGTCGCGTCAATAAGATGAGCAACCCGAAATGATGTTGCTAGGCCTACCGATCTGCTGGGGCCATCATTTTGGGGTGCGCCGTTGAGGATTGCGACCTCAGCCCGGTACATCTGCGGATTCTCGATAGACCAAAGGCTAGGGTTTCGTATCTCAAACGTCTGACTCATCGTAAGACTCGCGCCCGGCAGTAGCGGCCTCGGAACTGGAAGAAGCCTGGCTAATGAGGCACCATTCGGTCCTGTAACAATGAAGCCGACAAAAGGCTTCTGTGATTGTGGGGACTGATTGACAACCGTTGTTCTCACCGTTACCGTCGCTGGCGCGAGTGGCTGGCCGGGGGTCGGCTCGGGCATCTTGGTCGAAACGAACGTGCCCCAGGGTGCGATATGGACGGGGTCGGCGACGGTGAGCCAGACGTGGCGGTAAATGCCGCCACCCTCATACCACCAGCCTTCCTCGTGCTGCGCGTTGGTGTGGACGGCAAGCACATTGGGGCCGCCGTAGTGGGCCGCCTGGCTGATGTCGAAGCGGAACGGCGTGTAGCCGCAGGGGTGTGTGCCCAGCGTGACGCCGTTGAGCGTGACCGTCGCGTCGCGGTACACGCCGTCGAAGTCGAGCCAGAGCACCTTGCCTCGGTCGGACGCGGGCACGGTAAACGTCTTGCGATACCAGGCCGGGGTGGGGATCAGCGAGCCGTGGCCGGGGTCGCCTTTGGGCGTGAATGTGCCCTCGATGACGTAGTCGTGCGGCAGGTGGACCGTCCGCCATGCCGCGTCGCTGAACGCAGGGCTAGCCGGGTCGGCCTGGGACGGGCTGGCGACCATGCCTAGCGTGACCGGCCCCGTGATGCCGCCCGGCCCCGACGTGTTCTCGACCAGGACCGTCAGCACGTTCGGCCCGCCGCTCTTCCACGCCGCGTCCAGCGGCACGTCGAACGAGTCGTTCCAGCCCTCGTGATGAACCAGCTTACGGCCATTCAAGTAAACAGTCGCGTTGTCGTCCACGCCGCCGAACCGGAGCAGCCGGTGCCGGGCGTGGTCAAGCGTGGCCGACACGGGCAAGGATGTGTGGAACCAGGCCAGCCCGACGCGGCCCCCGAAGACGTCCCGGCCGGTCGCCGCGTCCTTCCACTCCGGCGTGGCCGTGTCTAGGTCTGGGGCGACCATCCGTGCCGCCTCATCGGCCTGCCCCGCGTGCCAGCGCCACGCGGTGAGTGGCAGCGCGCCGCGCAAAGCGACGGGCACGTCCGGGGCGAAGCGCCAGCCCGAATCCATCAGGATGTGCTGCCGGGCGGGGGGCGGTGCGGACTGAGCTTGGGGGGTGAGCACAGAGATAGCGAGTGTGGCGGCGGCAATGGATTTGATATTCATTGGTTTTGATCGGGCAGGGGACAGGAGTCTGTACGGGTTCTGGTGCAATTATACACGAGACGCAGAGCAAAAGCAACAATCGCACGGGGGCAAGCGGAAGGTACGCCGGGGCTGTGGATAGGGGTGCCGGGGCTGTGGAAAGCCCCGGCAAAGTAACACCCTTCGGGTGACAAGAATTCAGACCGTTTTTCCCTCATCTCCGCTCGTGAGGGTGTCATCCTACCGGGGCATTCCGCTGCCTCGGCAATTCGTCTACCCGCCCGACTTCGCCGAGGGCGGTGGGGCGGGCTGGACGGTCACTTTCTGGCCCTCGTGCAGGCTGTCGCTGGGGCTGGCGGCGATCTGCTGGCCGGCGCGCAGGCCCTGTGTGACTTCAATCGTCTTGCCGAAGTCGCGGCCCACGGTGATTGGCTGGAAGTGGAGCGTGTGGTCCGGGTTGATGACGACGACCTGCGCGCCCGCCGAGTCGGTGATCAGGGCGGAGCCGGGGATCAGGATCGCGCTGCCGGGGTGCGGGACGTGCAGGTGGACTTCGGCGAACATGCCGGGTTTGAGCGCGCCGTCCCTGTTGTCCAGCCGGACCTCGGCGACCAGTGTCCGCGAGGCGGCGTCGAGCGCCCCCGCCGTGCGCGTGACCCTGCCCTTGAACTTGCGCCCCGGCATCTCCCGGACGGCCACGTCGGCGGTCTGGCCGACGCCGACGACCCCGATGTAGGTCTGCGGGACGTTGATGAAAATCCGCAGCGTCCCCGTCTGGGCGAGGGAGAACAGGCTCGCCCCGCCCCCCGCACTGCTGCCGCTGCTCGCGCCGCCGGGCGATGAACCGCCGATGGCACTGCCGCCCGCCGCGTTGCCCGCCGCACTCAAGCCCGCCGCGCCGCCACCGACGCTGCTGCTGTCGCCATTGCCGCCGGCGGGGCCGCCGGACGTGAAGATCAGCGCGCCCGTGTCTACGCTGCGGGCGGTGATCACGCCGTCGAAAGGTGCCGTAACGCGGTCGAAGCCCTGCAAGGCCTGGTTGCGGGCGACATTGGCCTGGGCAGCGCGAACGTTGGCCTGGGCCGCGCGCACGGCGGCCTGTGCCGACCCCACGTTGGCTTGAGCTGCGCCGACCGCGCCCCGGGCCGCCTGGACCGCGTCGGTCAGGGCCTTGACGTTGGCCTGTGCGGACTGGATGCCCGCCCCGAAGGCGCGCGTGTTGGCCTCGCCGGCACGCACCGAGGCGGCCAGGGCGCGCACGTTCGCTTGATCGGCCTCCAGAGCGGCGACGGCCTGGTCCGTCGTCTGCTGGTCGATCGCGCCGTCGGCCAGCAGGTTGCGGTAGCGCGTGGCGGTGACGCGGGCGAGGTTCAGGTTGGCCTGCGCCTGGGTGAGCTGGGCGGCCTGCTGTGCGGCCTGCTCCTCGGCCTGGGACTCGGCGGCGCGGGCGCGGGACAGGTCCGTGCGCGCCTGCTGCTCAGTCGCCCCGGCGCGGGACAGGTTGGCCCGCGCCTGTGACAGGTTGGCCGCCTGCTGCCCCACGTTCGCCGCCCCCTGCGCGACCGAAGCCTGGGCCTGCGAAACCTGCGCGCGCGACTGCGCGACGGTCTGGTCCAGGTCCGGCGAGCTGATCACGGCGAGAAGCTGTCCGGCCCGGACGCGGTCGCCGATGTCGGCGTAGTAGTGGCTCAGATAGCCCGAACTGCGCGCGACGATGGCGGTCTGCTGGACGGCCTGGATGTTGCCCGGCAGGGTCACGTCGTCCGTGGCCGGCGGTGCCTGAACGGCGGCGGCGGCGACCTGGGGCGAGGCGCCGGCGGCACCAACCGCTTTAGCGTCCTTGCGGGTCTCGGGGCCGCGTCGGAGCCGTGGGACCACGCCGATGACGAACAACACGGCCAGGATGATCGCCGTGATCAGCGCGATCCGCCAGATGCGCCCGCGCTTCTCGTCTTTGCCTTTTCCCTCTTCGACACTTCCGTGTTCGTCCTTGTCACCCGTACTGCCCGGTGCCGGCGGCGCATCACCGTCCGTGGCCGGCGGGCTTGGCGGGGGCGGCTGCGTCGGCCCGGTCAGCAGGTGCTGGGACGGGTTGGGGCCGGCAATCTGGGGCGCGTCGAGTGGGCCGGTGAGCTGGGGTGTGGGTTCTGTTGCCATAATAACAGTGTAGTCTAGAAGAGGCCCCCCGCCCCAATCCTGGCGCAACTGCCCTCCGGGACGCCAGTGCATCACCCGACGGGGAGACAGGACGATGGGGACCGAGTCTCACTTGTCTTGTTCCCCCATTATTGGGGGCTGGGGGGCCTTCATGCCTACGCCACACCCTCCGCCTCCTGGGCGGCGGCGTGGCGGCGCTTGGCGGGGCGGCTCTTGGGCGCGTCGTCCTCGTCCTCGTCGTCGGGTTCCGGCGCGGGCTGCTTTGCCCGTAGGACGGTGTAGGAGATCGGCACGATGAACAGCGTGGTCAGCGTCGCCACCAGCAGGCCGCCGATCACCGCCCTGCCCAGCGGCGCGTTCTGCTCGCCGCCCTCGCCCAGCGCCAACGCCATTGGGATCATGCCCAGGATCATCGCCAGGGCCGTCATCAGGACCGGGCGCAGGCGGGTATAGCCCGCCGCGAGGACGGCGTCCACGGCGCTCATGCCCTCGGCCCGGCGCTCGTTGGCGAAGGTCACCACCAAGACTGAGTTCGCGGTCGAGACGCCGATGGTCATGATCGCGCCCGTCAGCGACGGCACGTTCAGCGTTGTCTGTGTGGTGAACAGCATCCACAGGATGCCGGCCAAAGCCCCCGGTGCGCCCGAGACGACCACCAGCGGGTCGAGCCAGGACTGGAAGTTGACGGCCAGCAACAGATAGACCAAGACGACCGCGCCGATCAGGCCCAGCGACAGGCCGGTGAACGACGTGTTCATGCTCTGCACCTGCCCGCGCACGGTCACGGTGCTGCCGCGCGGGAGGTGCTTCTTGACGCCCGCCAGCGTGTGGTCGATGTCGCCCGCCACGCCGCCCAGGTCACGGTTCTGCGTCGAGGCGTAGACGTCGTATACCGACTGGATGTTGTACTGGTTGCTGACCAGGGGCGACGTGTCGTGGGCGATGGTGGCGACGTCGTAGAGCGCGAGCGGAACCGGCTGGGTCTGGCCCGCCACCGTCAGCGGCGTCCGCAGCAGCGAGTCCGGGGTATCCAGGGCATATTGCGGGGTCTGGACGGAGATGTTGTAAACGACGCCGTTGTCCGGGTTCAGGAAGTACGACGGAGCCGCCGTGCCGGTCCCGGCGAGGGAGACGAGCAGGCTGCCGGCGACATCGCGCTGGGTCAGACCGAGCTGCGAAGCCCGCGTCCGGTCCACGTCCACGCGCAGCGCGGGCGCGTCGATGATCTGCTGCAAGTGGGCGTCGGCGACGCCGGGCACGGCAGCCACCTGCTTCTGAATCTGCCGGGCCAGGGCCAGGTCCTTGTCTTTGTTCCGGGCCGGGCCGGCGACCTGGACATCGATGGGCGCGGGCAGGCCGAAGTTCAGAATCTGGCTGACGATGTCGGCGGGCTGGAAGTAGAACGTGTCGTCGGGGAACGCCTTGGGGAGCGCGCGGCGCAGGGCCTGGACGTAGCCCTCGGTCGCGCCGTGCCCCGGCTTGAGCGATACCAATATCTCGCCGTCGGACTCGCCGACGTTGCCGGTGCTGCTGTAGGCGAGGTTGACGAAGATCGGCTCGCCGATGTTGTCCAGGATCAGGCCCACCTGGTCGGTGGGGATCGTCTTGCGGATCTGGGCCTCGACCTGGCTGAAGATGTGCGAGGTCTCTTCCAGTCGTGTCGAAGGCGGGACGCGGACGTGCAGGCGGATCTGGCCGGCGTCTACGGCGGGGAAGAAGTCGCGCCCGATAAACGGGTACAGGCAGAACGATACGGCGCAGAAGACCAGAAACAGGAGGGAGACGGCCAGCCGGTGCGCCAGCGCCCAGGTCAGCGCGGCCTTGTATCCGTCCCGCCGCCGCTCGAACCAGCCGTTGAACTTCGTGTGGGTCTTCCAGAGGAAGCCGTTGCGCTGCTTGTCGGCGGACTTCTCGTTGGCGTCGTCCGGGTCGTCTTTGCCGTGACCGCTGCGAGAGCCATTGCCGTGACGAGAGTCATTCCCCTGGCCGTTCATGTGCGCGATGCCGTCCTGCGCGTGCTTGCCCCGCGCACCATTTCCATGTCCGTTCTTGCCATTCCCGTCGCTGCCGTTTTTGCCGCCGGTCGGATCGCCCTCGCCCTGGCGCTCCTGTTCCTCCCGGCCTTCCTGACGGAACAGGGGGACTTCCTTGGGCAGCAAAAACGCCGCGAAGGTCGGCGTGACCGTCCGCGACAGGAGGTAAGAGGCCAGCATGGCGAAGATGACGGCCTCGGCCAGCGGCAGGAACAGGTAGCGGGCGACGCCGGACAGGAACGCCATGGGCAGAAAGACGATGCAGATGGACAGCGTGGAGACCAGCGCGGGCAGGGCGATCTCCGCAGAACCCACTAAGATGGCCTTACGCAGAGGCAATCCCTGGCCCAGATAGCGGTTGATGTTCTCGATTGTCACCGTGGTGTCGTCCACCAGGATGCCGACGGCCAGGGCCAGGCCGCCCAGAGTCGTCGTGTTCAGCGTCTCGCCCAGCGCGTGCAGCACGGCGATGGAGGCCAGGATGGACAGCGGAATGGACACGGCCACAATGGCCGTCGAGCGGAGGCTGCCCAGAAACAGCAGGATCATCAAGGCCGTCAGGCACGCGGCAATGGCCGCCTCGCGCACGACGCTCTGGACCGAGGCCCGGACAAACACGGACTGGTCGGCGATCAGATTGATCTTGAGTTCCGGCGGCAGTGTGGACCGAATCAGGGGCAGGGCGGCTTTGACGCGGCTTACGACGTCCAGCGTAGACGCCTTCCCGCTTTTCTGAATCGTCAGCAGGACCGACCGCTTGCCGTCCTGATTGACGATGTTGGTCTGAACGGCGGCCCCGTCGCGCACCTGGGCCACGTCGCGGATCTTCAGGACGGACCCGTTGATGGCCTTGATCGGCAGGTCGTTCAGCTCCTCGATGGTGGCCGGGCTGCTGTTGGTCGTCACGGTGTAGTCGCGGTCGCCGACCTTGACGTCGCCCGAGGGCAGGATCAGGTTCTGCGCGGCCACGGCGTTGGAGATGTCGTAAGGGGACAGGCCGTGCGCGGTCAGCGCTTCGGGGTTGATGTCCACGTTGATGATGCGCGAGCGCCCGCCGTAGGGCAGGGGAATCTGCGCGCCCTGGACAGTGGCGAGCTGCGTCCGCACGAAGTTCGTGCCGTAGTCGAAGAGCTGCTGCTCCGAGAGCGTGTCGCTGCTGATGGCGGCCTGGACCACGGGCACGTCGCTGGCATCATAGCGCAGGATGTAGGGCGGCTGCGTACCGGGCGGCAGGACGCGCAGGATGGTCTGCGAGGTCGCCGCCACCTGGGCGATGCCCTGGGCGACATTGGCACCGGGCTGGAAGAAGATCTTGACGACGCCGATCCCCGAGACCGACTGCGACTCGATGTGCTCGATGTCGCTCACCGACGTGGTGTAGGCGCGCTCGGATTGCGTCACGAACCGGTTCTCCATGTCGCTGGCGGGGATGCCCCCGTAGGCCCAGATCACCGTCACCACCGGCAGGTCGATGGTCGGGAAGACGTCCGTCGGCATGGTCAGGATGCTGCCGACGCCCGCCAGCAGGATCAGCAGGGCGAGCACGGCGAACGTGTAGGGCCGGCGCAGGGCGAGCTTGACGATCCACATCGGCTTCTATTGAACCTCTTGCGTAAGTCCCCTGGAATGAATTCCAGGGCTGTAACAGGGCGATTGTCCGCCTGCGCGGACACCGGAAATCTTCACGCCGGAGTCTCTTCTGTCCGCGAAGGCGGACAGGGGCACTTCTCAAGACCCGGATTTGTATCCGGGGAGCGAAGGCTTATAAGAGGTCTGTTCTTTCATCTGAGCGCGAAAAGCGTAAAGGCGAACTCGACTTCCATGCCGGGCAGCGGGAGAGCAGCCTGCCGGGCGGCGGGCAGGTGCCAGAACGTCGGCGTCATCTGGACCAAGTGGCGGACGGCCTCGGCGCTCAGGTGCCGCCGGTAGCGCAGCGCCTCAGAAGCCCCCAGCGTAAACCGCCCGTCCAGAGAGTCAACAAACTGTTCCTCTTTGCCGCCCTTCAGACCCGCCAGACCTAGGGCTTCTTGAAGCTGTGCTTGATGCCCTTCGGCGGGCACGACGGCCAGCCAGACGCCCCCAGGGCGCAGGATGCGCCGGAACTCAGTCGGGTTGCGCGGGGCAAAGACGGTGAGTAAAACGTCGAATGCCGCGTCCGGGAACGGCAGGGCGCGCAGGGCGCTCGCCGCCACATAAGTCGAGTCTTTGTCCCGCGCCGACGCCAGGCGGACGGCCTCGCGGGAGATATCCAGCCCCCAGCCGGCGGCGTCCAGGTGTCGCGCCATCCGGCCCAGATAGTAGCCCTCCCCGCAGCCCGCCTCTAACACGCTCGGCCTCTGGCCCTCAATGCCACCGACAGCCTCAGCCGCCAGGGCGTTGATGCGGTCCGAGAGCGGCGCGTAGTGACCGCCGTCTAGGAACGCCCGCCGGGACAGCAGCATCGCGCGCGTGTCGCCGGGCGCGTCCGACGCCTTCTGGTGGGCCAGCAGCAGGTTGACGTAGCCTTCACGGGCGACATCGTAGCAGTGCCCCGCTGCGCACATCCACGTGCTGCCCGCCCGCGCCATACCCCTCCCGCACTTAGGGCACCGGAGCAGCACAGAAGTCGCAGAGGCACCGGCGTGTGCCGGGGTGACGGAACGCCCCGGCACTACCGTCCCCCCATCGCTCGCACCAATTGCGCGAGCGAAGTCTGGTAGAAGAAGTTCGCGTTCGCCAGGTTGGTCCGCGCCCGCGCGAGCTGGGCTAAGGCGTTGAGGACGTCCAAGAACGTGCCCAGGCCACCCTGATAACGCAGATAAGCCAGGCGGACGGCTTCCTGGGACTGGACCGCACCGGCCTGCGCGGCACCGACCTGCGCCTGAGCGTTGCGGACGTTCAGGGCGGCCTCGCGCACTTCCAGCGACACCGAAAGCTTGATCTGGTCCAGCGTCAAAGCCTGCGTCTGGACGTCCACCTGGGCCGAGCGGACGCGCGAGCGGGTCTCGCCGCCGTCGTCGAGCGGCACGGCCAGTTGGGCGCTGAGGCTGGCATAGGAGCGCGGCGACGTCACCGACGCGATGCTGGCTGCGACGCCGCTTGCGACTAGGCCCAGGGTCGGCAGCAGGGGCGAGCCGGCAAGCTTGACCAGGCGGCGGGCCTCGCGCAGGTTGCTCCCGGCCTGCCCTACCTCGGGGCGGCGGGAAAGGGCGGCTTGTGTGCTTTGCCGCAGGTCCAGCCCTTGAGTCAGCGGCGGCAGCGGCGGCGTTTGCAGGGCAAGGGGCGTGTCCGGGTCCGACCCGAGCAAGTAGGCGAGGTCGGCTTGGGCAAGATCACGCCCGTCTTGCGCGCTGATGAGCTGCTGCTGGGCCGTGGATAGGGCGGCCTGCGCGGTCAGAACGTCGAAGCGGGAGACGATGCCCTGCCGCAGCCGGGACTCGGTGATGCGGACATTCTCCTGGGCGTAGCGCACCTGCTCGGCCTGGGTGCCCACCTGATCCTGGGTCAGCAGCAGGTTGAAGAATAAATTCTTGGCCGCAAGAGCCGTCTCGTTTTGCAGCCGCTCGATGTCCAGCGCGTAGAAGTCGCGGACGTCCTTCTGCGCGTCGCGCGCGGCGGGCACCAGCCCGAAAAGGTCCAGATACTGGCTCAGGCTGACGCGCCCGGCGTAGTTGTCGCGCTTGCCGACCGTCGGGCTGCCCCCCCCGCCGCTGACCGGGCCGGTGGTCGTGGTACTGCCCCCGCCCCCGGTCGTGTCGGCGGGCCTTGCGGCGGGCCGCTCTGGTGCCTGGCCGGCAGGGGGCGCGGCCTCGGGGGCCGGGGCGGCGGGAGTCGGCTCCAATTCGGCGACGTAGCCGGTGACAATGGGTGGCAGGCTCGCGCCCGCGCCCGGCGCAGGCGCGGTCCCGCCCGGTGCATTCGGCGTGGGCGCGGGTGCCCCGCCGGGGGCCGTGGGCGGGGCTGGGGTGGCCGGAGCCGTAGGGGCTGCCCCCGGCGCAGGGACGGCTCCGCTGTTGCCACCGGGAGTCGAAGTCGTCGGGGCGGTCGTACCGCTGCCGGTCGCGGGGTTGATCGGGGCCGCACCGCCGGTACCGTTGCTGCCGGGGGCCGCCGGGCCGTTCGTGCCCGCACCATTGCCGGGCGCGGTGCCCGCGCCGGGTGTCCCCGCCGTGCCGATGCCTGGAGAGGAGGCACCGCCGGCGGAAGGCGTTGCGCTCAGGCTGGTCGATGAGAACGCGCCGCTGCCGGGCGCGTTGCCGCCCCCGCCGCCGATGAAGGCCGTGGAGAAGCCCGGCCCCTGGTCCACGACCACGGGAATCTGGCCGTCGCCGGGCAGGGTGGGGCTGAGGATGGCGGGGTTGGGGAGGACGGGGGCGAAGGCGTTGTAGCTGGTGTAAGTGTCGGCCGCGTCGGCCCGGAACTGGGGCCGGGCCTGGGCGTTGACCTGGGCGATCAGCTCCTGCGCCTTTTGGAGCCGCCGGCGGGCGAGGACCAGCCCGGAGTTGCCGCCCAGCGAGATCGCCACGACCTCGGCCAGTGTCAGGGGTCGCCCCGGAACAACGGCAGGCAGGCCGCCGGCGACGCCGGGGGTGGGGGCGTTGGCCCCCGGCGCGCTGCCGCCGGGCGCGGACTGGCCCGTCGCCCCCGTGCCGGTCCCGCCGCCGACGGCAGGGGCCTGTGCCGACGCAGGCGGAGTCAGGGCCGGCAGGAGCAAGGCGAGGATCAACCCTGACGTCGTGCGGGCGCGGCTGGAACGGGGCATGGGACGCGAGTTTCTAAGTACTTGCAAAACTGGGCGCGGCGTGACGGCGTCGTTGCTGCCGGGGTGATTATACCCAATGGTGGAGCAGAACCGGCTCTGCCGCCGTACCACCTACCCCTGCCACCCCACGAGACTAGCCCCGCTTTCTTCCAGAGCGGCGCGCGCCTGGGGCGAGCACAGCGCGGCCAGCTCGCCCTGCCAGTCGTAGCCCCAGTCGAAGGAGCGGCCCAAGGCAGCGTTGTCCGCACCGGGGTGGCAGACGATCTCGGTCAGCCCCGGCTTGACATTTTGCAGATAAGCGGCTAAGACCATCGGCGTCAGGTGCCCCGAGACGGCCATGCCGGAGAATTGGTCTGACGTGTGCAGGCCGGACGCGGCGATGTAGCGGCGGGACAGGCGGGCACAGGCGGCCAGGGCGGCGGCCTGCGCCCGCCGGGCCGGGGCGACGCGCACACGCGGCGAGCCGTCGAGCGGCAGGCGGACGGCACGGATGCCGTACTCGGCGGCGAGGGGGCAGACGACGCGCATGACGGACGGCAGGGCATGGAGATGCTGGTGTGAGTCGAGATGGCTCAGGGGCAAACCGCGCACGGCGTCTAATTGGCGGCGCAGGGCGGCGCGGAGCGCCCCCGCAGATATTTTGCCCTGGACGTAAGACGCTAGAAACGCGCCCAGGGTCGAGGGAGCGCCGGGAACGCCGACCAGGGCGAAGTGCAGGCCCAAATCCAAGCCGGGCAGGCCGGAAAGACGCCGGAGGGCGTCGCTGAAGGCCGGGCCGGACGGCATCAGGCTGGCGGACGAGACCAGGCCCTCCCGGTGCGCCCGCTCGACGCCGTCATTGATCGACGGGTGCAGGCCGAAGTCGTCGGCGTGGACGATGACGGATGCCGTCACTGGCGTTCGCGCGGGCCAGCGGGCCGGGCCGGACGGCGGGCGGCGGCGCGGCGGTAGTCAGCCATCTCGCGCAGAATCTTGACCACGACCCCAGACGAGGCCAGGGTCGAGACGCCCGCCGTGCGCTCAAAGTAGCGCATCGGCAGCTCGGCGATGGCGAACCCGGCCCGGTGCGTCTCGATCAGCAGCTCGGCGTCTATAAAAGACCCCTCGGATTGCAGCGTGATGTGTTCCAAAATCGCCCGCCGGAACAGCTTAAAGGCGAAATTGACGTCGCGCACGCTCAGCCCGAACCCCACGCGGATCAGCCGGTTGTAGACCCACGACATGATCTCGCGCTTCGGCCCCTCGGCCCGGCCTTGCCGGTTGCCGATCACCATGTCCGCCTGCGCCGTCAGTGGGACCGCAAGGAGGGCGTCGTCCATCTGGATGGGCAGGTCACTGTCGATGTACAATATCCAGTCCTTGGTCGCGGCCTCAAACCCCGTCCGCAGGGACCCGCCCAGCTTGCGGTTTTTGGCGTGGTGGATCACGTGCAGCTCGGGGTGACGTGTGGCTAACTCGTCGGCCAATGCGCCGCATCCGTCCGTCGAGGCGTCGTCCACGACGACGATCTCCAGGTCTGACGTGATCTTGCGCCCCGTCGCCAGCGCCTCGGCGACGCACCGCTCGATGTTGCCGATCTCGTTGAACATCGGAAACACGAACGAAAGGCTCGGCAGGGTTGTCGGGGAGTCGCTCATAGGCGTTCAGTGATCTCATGCGCGCGTGCCGGGGCAGTGAAATGCCCCGGCACAGCAGCCCTTCCGCCTTGCGGGGCCAGCGTCGCCTGGATCAGCACGGCTCGTCGGAATCGCACGACTTCACGGTAGCCGACGACGCCGTACTTGTGGCGCAGCTCATCCAGCACCTCGGGCCGCAGGACGTAGACGACGCCGGGGTGCGCCTTGAGGTCGGCAGCCGCCTGGGAGTGGTCGTCTACGTAGACGACGGGACACCGAGCGTAGAAGCGGAGCGACGGGTGTTTCAGCCCCAGCGCGTAGATCGTCCCGCCCGGAGGCACGACTGATGAGGCGGCTTGGGCCAGCTTCCGGTCCGAGACCTCGCTCTCCTGGGTCCGCCACGTCGGCGAGCACCAGGCGGTGAGCAAAAACAGGGCAATGGCCGTGCCCGGTGCCAGCCAAACCCATCTGCGGGGACGCACTTCTTGGACAGCGATGACAGAGCCGCCGAGAGCCAGTCCCCAGAGCCAGAGGGTGACAAGTGCGATATGGTATTTTTGACCCGCGAAAACCGCCGCTACTGCTAACGCGACAGCAAACACCGCGTACACCCATGACGTATAAATCGATGCTGTCATCGATTCATCTGCAACATGTATTTTACTGATCCATGCGCCAACTAGTACTGCGGCGGCGGGGTACAGCGGGAAGATGTACGTGATCAGCTTGCTCTGCGAGGCCGAAAAGAACAAGAACACCAGGGCGATCCAGAGGCCCAAAAACAGCGCCGGGTTGTCCGTCTGGTGCTCGGCCCAGGTGTTGCGCCCCTGCCGCCAGGCCACGACTAACGCGCCTGGCAGCAGGAGTGACCAGGGGAAGAAGCCGCCGAGGAGAGTCGGCACGAAATAGAACGGACTGCTCGTGGCCGAATGCTCGGCTTGAAGATAACGGGTGACGTTGTTGGCCTCCAAGAAGCCGTCGATGAACAGCCGTCCGTGCAGATGGATCATCGCCGCGTACCAGGGCAGGGACACCAGGAGGCACAGCACGAACCCGCCCCACAGAGCGGGCGACAGCAGCCGTTTGGGCTGTCGCGTCAGCACGAGGTAAGCGATGGCTTGGACGCCGATCAGCACCAGGGCAACGGGGCCTTTGGTCAGTGCGGCAAGGCCGGTCATCGCCCCGGCCAGCGCGATCCACCGGCCCCGGCCCGTCTGCGTCCAGACGTAGAGCGCGCACAGGGCCAGGGTCAGCGTCAGGGCCAGCGTCATGTCCGTCACCGCCGCGCGTGCCAACAGGAAGAACTGCACGCACGTCGCCAGGGCGAAGCCTGCCCAGAGGCCCACTCGCGGTACGTGAGGAAACGTCCGGCGCGCGAGGGCGTAGGTCGTGGCGACCAGAACGACGGCCAGCAGGGCGGATGGGAGGCGGGCGGAGAACTCTGAGACGCCCAGGCCGCGCATGGAAAGCGCGGTGAGCCAGTAGAACAAAGGCGGCTTGTCGAACCACGGCAAGCCCCCGTAGTGCGGTGTCAGCCAGCCGGACCAGCCCGCCTGCGCCATCTCCTTGCCGACCTGCCCGTAGACCGGCTCATCCACGTCAATCAGCGGCAGGCTGCCCAGACTCCAGAAGGAAAGCAGGCCTGTCCCCAGCAGAAGCAGCGTGAGCCCCCGCCGCCGCCGCGTCATTTCTATAGCTTGGGGTGACACGGATAGGAAATTATACCGGACGGAGGGGAAGCGTGTCAAATAGCCACGATGGTCTGAAACAAATTCAACAGCGTCATGGCGACTTCCAGGTCTTGGAATACTTGCCGGTCAGAACCCCACCGAAAGGCACCCCCAGCTCTTGGCAAAAATTCTCTGCCCACGCTTCCGGCTTCGGGTCATCAGGCTTCTTGCTGGTATAAGTCCAAAGAGAAGTCACCACGCTCCTCATCGCCCAGGAGATGTTGATGTTGTAGATGTATCTGTCGTTAGATCTCTCCCAGCGTGTCCAGATGTAGATCTTCTGGATGTCGTCAAAATCTCCCGTCCAGACCTTTCTGTTCGGCCGAAACCCTTCCCATAGGACATAGCGGCGTGCCGCGAGGTCCAGGTTCAACCAGGAGGGCTTAACCATACGCAGAACGAGGCGGGCACCGTAGAAGATCAGCGCACTGAGCAGCCACATCGCCAGGAAGCTAAACCAATTTTCGAGCGTCAGCGCGGGCTGCCCAGGCATCGGCATCGTTATTGCTAGAAAAGGGAGTGTGAGACAGACCAATCCCATTAACACCAAAAAAGCCACAGGGATCAAAGCCAACCACGAGCCGAAAGTAACCGTGAGGGTAGAGTCATCCGCGCCGGGCGCAGGCCAGCGGACGAAACCTCCGAGGTCTTGACGGGGTGGGGCTAAGTCTTTCGTCATTCTCATCTTGTCTGATGAACTACCCAGGCGGCCACGTCAAGGGGCGTCCTCCTAAGACGTGCAGGTGCAGATGGTCCACGGACTGCCCGCCGTCCGGGCCGACGTTGGCGACGACGCGGAAGCCGCTGTCGTCTAGCCCCAGCGTCCGGGCGACGTGGGCCGCCGCCTGGAGGAGCTGGCCGAGCAGCAGCGTGTCATCAGGGGTCGCGTCAAGGAGATTGGTGAGGGACCGCTTGGGGATGACTAAGACGTGAGCGGGAGCCTGCGGCGAGACATCGCGGAAGGCCAGAACGTCGTCATCTTCGTAGACGACATCGGCGGAAATCTCGCGCCGAATGATTTTGCCGAAAATGGTGTCCGCCACCTACGCACCCTCCCGATGCCCGAAGGCGTCGCCGCCGGGCAGAACGTCCGTCAGCCGGACGGGGACGATCTCACCCCGGAGCGTGGCGGGTGCCTCGAACTGGACGCGGACGTAGTTGTCGGTGTAGCCCGACAGCCAGCCGTCCCGTGCACCTTTGGCCTCCACCAGGATGGAGACGACTCGGCCCAGGTCGCCCGCCGCGAACCGTTCCTGGCTGGCGACACAGGCCGCCGTGAGCGCCCGGTGCCGCCGCTCTTTCTCCTCATGCGTCACGTCGTCTTTCACCTCTGCCGCCGCCGTCCGCCGGCGGGGCGAGTAGCGGAACACGTGCGTCCGCGCGAAGCGCATCTTTTGGGCGAAAGCCAGGGTGTTCTCGAACAGAGCCTCGGTCTCGCCGGGGAAGCCGACAATCAGGTCGGTGGTCAGCCCGATGCGCGGCATCAGCCGGCGCAGCTTATCTACCGTGTCGGCGAAGAAGCGCGTGTCATAGGGCCGGTTCATGGCGCGGAGGATAGTGTCGTCGCCGCTTTGCAGGGACAGGTGCAGGTGCGGGGCGATGTGCGGGTGCGCGGCCATGGCGTCGATCAACTTGTCAGGAATCTCGACGGGCTGCACCGACGACAGCCGGACGCGCTCGACGCCGGGGATGTCGGCGACGCCGACCAGGACGTCGGCCAGGTCCGGCCCGCCGCTGCCGGTTTCGGGTCCGTAGGCACCGACGCAGACGCCCGTGACGACGATCTCTTTGGCCCCGGATGCCGCCATCTGCCGCGCCTCGGCCAGCACGTCGGGGAAGGGCCGGCTCGCCATCACGTTCCGTGTATAGGGGATCGAGCAGAAGCCGCAGAAGTAGCGGCAGCCGTCCTGCACCTTCAGCGTCGCCCGCGTCCGGTGCAGGTTGGTGGGACGCGGCAAGAGCGCCTCGGGTGAGATCAAGCCGCCAGGGGCCGCCTCGGGGAAGAGGGCGAGGCCGGCCCCCCCCGCCTTCAATAATGGGGGAGCCGACGCGGGCGACGACGAGTAAAGCATCAGGTCGGGGAAGGCTTCCAAAACGCGCGCCGCGGTCTGCATCTTCTGGTCGTTCGGCACCAGCAGCGTCGCCCCATCCACGGCTTCGTCCGTGTCCAGGGCCATCTGGGCGAAGCACCCGGTCAAGACGACGCGCGCGCCTTCCTTCTGCCGGGCTGCGCGCCGGGCGACCTGGCGGGATTTTCGGTCGGCGTCGGACGTGACCGAGCACGTGTTGATGACGTAGACGTCGGCAGGTTCACGGAAGTCGGTCAGGGTGAACCCCACGGCTTCGAAGCTCTCGGCCAGCCGCTCGGTCTCGTACTGGTTGACCTTGCATCCGAGGTTGGTGAACGCGGCGGTGGGCATGGCGCGGAGTGTACCGCAAGGGCGGCCTGAGTGTCAACAACGGCTGTCCCGCAAAAGTGGGTATACCGCGGGAAGCACACCGGGAGGAGACACGAACATGGACACGCAAGCACTGCCGCATGAAGAGTGGGGCACGTTTTTCGATGATCTAAGCCGCGACTACGAGGAAGGATTGGTGGACGTGACGGTGCGGACGGACAGCCTTTCCGACGCGCCGCTCATCACGGGCCTGCCGCTGCTGGGCATCCAGCTCAACACCAAGGGAAGCGACGCGGGCAGCATTACGATCATGGCCGGCCAGAGCGAGGACGATGCGATTTCGCACACGGTCATGGGTGTAACGCAGGTTCACGTCGCACGGACGGCGGACGGGGACGTGGACACCGTCCAGATCGACGCGCCGGACCCGCCCCAGACGCACATCCGTTTTCTGTCGTCCATCTAGCCCGCGCGGGCGATGGCGAACAGCCCGGCAACGCCCAGGGCGTACAAGACCAGGACGACCAGCGAGTCCGCCCCCATCCGTAGGAACAGGCGGCGGGGGCGGAAGATCAGCCCGTAGATGTACACCGTGGTCAGCAGGACGCCTAGCCCGGCGAGGTAGATGTCGGTCCTCTGCGCCTGCGGCAGAACCGCCTGGCCCGACAGAAGCGTCGCCAGCAGGAACAAGACCGGCAGGAAGGCATTGCCGCCGAAGATGTCGGAGACGGCGAGCTGGTAGTCCCCCAGCTTGATGGACGCGATCCCCGTGGAGAGTTCGGGCAGTGACGTCGCCGCTGCCAGGATCGTCGCCCCAAACAGAGCGCCGGTCATGTGCAGGTGCCGGGCGATCCCGTCACCGCTCTGCACCAGCACGGCCCCCGCCGCCAGCGTGACCAGCGAGGCGGCCCCGAAGACCAGGGCGACCCGCGCCGTGCTTTGCCCCTTGTTCTTCTCCTCGCTCTTCTTTCTCCGGGACTTCATGGCGTCGGTCTGCTCCCCGCCGGGCGCGTCCCCCTTCGCCTGCCAGGGCAGGTCGGTCCGCGCACGGTTCAGCATCCACAGCCCCGCCACCCACAGCCCGGCCACGGCGAGGTCCTCGGGCGTCAGCCGGAACGCGATCAGCGTCTTCGGGAGCTGCGTCCCCATCATGGCGACGACGAGAACGGCGGTCACCAGGACGCCCTCCAGCACCAGCACCAGGGACGCCGCCTGCCACGTCAAAGGGCGCTCGCCCGGTACGCCGACGTCCAGCGCGACCAGCACGACCGTCTGGAGCGCGATGCCGCCCAGGATGTTGCCGATGGCGACGCCGATGTCATGGTGCAGCGCGGCGGTCGCCGTGATGGCGATCTCCGGCAGGTTCGTTGTGAGCGCCAGCAGGATCAGCCCGCCTAGGGCTTCCCCCAGGTGGAGGCGCGAGTCGAGGGCGTCCGTCGTGTTCGACAGGAAGATGCCCGCCACCCACACCGCCCCCGCGGCGGCGGCGAAGACGAGCAGGAGGACGGGCAGCGAGAGGTGTGAGAAGTCAGGCATGGCGGCATAGTACCCGAAGTCAAGATTTAACAATCTCTTAACATGATTCTGCCGTAAGACAGTACATTGATGGGTGTATCCAGCCAACCGTGCCTAACGATAACACGGGGACCATTCAGAGAAGAACGATCACCATGGCAACCACCCAGCATCCCGTCGCCACGAGGCGGCCCACGAGCACACGACTGCCGCCAGCACACAGTCCAGCAAGTAAGTCTTGCTGCTTCCTGCGAAACGCCCTGCTCTCAGTCATACGAGGGCAGGGCGTTTTTGGTTTAGCGGCGCAGCGGCAACGCCCTGGCGTCTCCAAAAGCCTGGAGAGAACAGTCACGCGGAACAGGCTGTTAGCCAGAGAAGAAACAGTGTGCCTGCCGCGTTTTGGGTGACCGGCTGCGGGGAAAGAGCGGACATGACGGGTGCCTCCCGAGAGCCAGTCGTTGGAAGACGCTCCGCACTCAACTGGGAACGCTCCTTTGGGAAGGGCCGAAAGGAAAGCTCATGAAACCGACGGCATATATCAAGTCCACAGCCTACATCGTCGCGGCGGGACTGCTGGCGATCCCCAGTGGCGGCGTACTCGCCCGCGTCAGACACGCACAATCAAGGATGGGGATCAGCACTCTGGACAAGGCCTATCTGAAGGACACGGCGCAGAGCAACTTGGAAGAGGTACAGTTCGAGCCTGTGGTCATGTCACACGCGACCAACAGCCGGGACAGGCAATTCGGGCGGCGGATGAAGCAGGACCACGGCAAGGCGAACGCCGCCCTCAAGCGGGTGGCCTCCAGGGTGGGCGACAAGCTGCCGACGGACGTGAGCGAAGATCAAAAGGCGCTGATGAACAAGCTCGCGAGCCTGCACGGGGCCAAGTTCGAGGCGGCCTACAAGCAGGAGATGATCCGGGACCACACGGGGGACATCGCGGAGACGAAGCGCGAGATCAGCCTGGGGCAGAATCCGCTGGTCAAAGCCAGCGCCCAGAAGAACCTCGTCCTGTTGCAGATGCACTTGAAGATGTCCCGAAGCCTGCCGAGCAGCGGAAAGTCATAACGTCAATCTCCGCGCCCCAGGGATTGTGAGTCAGCGGGCGCAGAATAGGCCGATCTTCGAGAAACCTATAAAAACGGGCGGGGTCGTGCATCCGAAACAAAGGCGTGTGCGATCCCGCCCGTCGTGTCTCTCCGCCTGCCCGTGTTCGTGACGCCGGGCGCGGAACTAAGGATCGGCTTCGGGCTGGAGCATCGCGTGAAAAAGCCCGCCGGCCGCCGCCGGGGGATCGGCGGGGCAGACGGGCGGGGGTTGGGGGAAGGGGTTTAAGCGTCGTAGTACAGGAAGAACTCGTAGGGGTGGGGCCGCAGGGCCACGCCCTCGACCTCGCGGACGCGCTTGTAGTCGATGTAGGTCTGGATCAGCGACTCGGTGAACACGTCGCCCTTCAGCAGGAACTCGTGGTCGGCCTCCAGGGCGTCCAGCGCCTCGGTCAACGTGCCGGGCGTGTGGGCGATGCCGGCTTTCTCCTCGGGGGCCAGCTCGTAGATGTCCTTGTCGATGGGGGGCGGCGGCTGGATCTTGTTCTGGATGCCGTCGATCCCGGCCATCGCCATCGCCGAGAACAGCAGGTAGGGGTTGGCGGTCGGGTCCGGGGCGCGGAACTCGACGCGCTTGGACTTGGGGCTGCCCGCGATGGGGATGCGGACGGCGGCGGATCGATTCCGGGCTGAATACACCAGGTTGATCGGGGCCTCGTAGCCCGGCACCAGCCGGCGGTAGGAGTTGGTCGAGGCCGCGCCGAAGGCCAGCAGCGCCTTGGCATGCTTCAGGATGCCGCCGATGTAGTAGACCGCCGTCTCGGACAGGCCGCCGTAGCCCTTCTCGTCGTAGAACTGGTTGACGCCGCCCTTCCACATGGACACGGACGTGTGCATCCCCGAGCCGTTATCCTGGAAGATGGGCTTGGGCATGAACGTGGCCGTGTAGCCGTTCTGGGCCGCCGTGTTCTTGACGATGTACTTGTGCATCAGGAGCTTGTCGGCCATGTTCACCAGCGAGTCGAACTTGATGCCGATCTCGCACTGGCCGGCGTTGCCGACCTCGTGGTGGTGGACGTCCACCTCGATGCCCGCTTCGAGCAGCGTCAGCACCATCTCGGAGCGCAGATCGGCCAGCGTGTCCGAGGGCGGCACGGGGAAGTAGCCTTCCTTGGTCCGCATCTTGTAGCCCAGGTTCGGCTTCTCGTCGCGGCCCGAGTTCCAGGCGGCCTCGTCCGAGTCGATGGCGTAGAAGCCGGAGTTCGCGGACTGACCGTAGCGGATGTCGTTGAAGACGTAGAACTCGGCCTCGGGGCCGAAGTAGGCGACGTCGGCGATGCCGGTGGACTGGAGGTAGGCCTCGGCCTTTTTGGCGATGTTGCGCGGGTCACGGGGGTACTTCTCGCGCGTCAGCGGGTCCTCGACATCGGCGATGATCGAGAGCGTCTTGACCTCGGTGAAGGGGTCGAGCACGGCGGTCTCGGCATCGGGGACGAGGAGCATATCGGACTCGTCGATGGTCTGGAAGCCGCGCACCGAGGACCCGTCGAAGGGCAGGCCATCCGTGAAGACGTCCTCCTCAAAGCGGTGGGCGGGCAGCGTGAAGTGCTGCCAGGTGCCGGGGACGTCGATAAACTTGACGTCCACGAACTTCACGTCGTTGTCCTTGATCATGGTCAGGACTTCTTGGGGTGTTTTTGCCATCGAGCGCGTCGATCTCCTTCTGTGGTGTCGTTTTCCGTGCTGTCGTTTTGGGGCAGGCGGCAGACAAGAAAAAACGCCCCCGTGCCGAACCCCTGGGAGCCGCCCACCGCGAGGTGGCCGCTCCGCGAGAGCCGCACAGGAACGTCAGTGTCCCCCATCATTTGCCCGCCGTCACGGAAGCGAGTATACGGTAAAACAGCGGGCTTGTCAAGGCCGCTGGGCCTGTTTTTTACCGCGCGCTCCCCTGCCGATTTCCGCGCCGATCTTTCTGCCAATCTTTGTGCTATAATTTCGGTTAATGCCGGGTATGAACAGGCAAAAATTGACTCCGATTTGATTTGTGCTCATTCCCAAGTCCCTCGATTTCTGCAACGCAGGAGAACACGCGCCTTGAACAACATTTTCCGAAACGCCTCCGCACTACTGATTCTGACTCTCGCCTTCGGGGGTGCCGCTCAGGCCGCGCCCAAGACGCCGCCGGCCGCCAAGGGCGCCCTGCCCGACGCGGACCTGCGCTACAATGCCGCCGTGGATGCGTTCAACAAGGCGACCCAGGCCTACAGCGCAGTCAAACCCGGTGACGCGCAGGCGCTCACCCAGGCCGATGCACTGCTGAATGATAACGTCACCCAGATGCAGTCGCTCACCCAGGACCCCGCGCTGCGCGACGATCACAACGTCCCGCGCCTGCACAGCCTGATCGGCTACTCGCTGCTGCTGCTGGGCAACTCCGCCGGGGCCGTCCCCGAGCTTCAGCAGGCTGTTGCCTTGGTCCCCGGCGACCTGAACGCGCGCAACAACCTGGGCAACGCCCTGCGCCAGACGATGCGCTACGACGAAGCCGCGACGCAGTACCAGTTCATTGTGGACCGTGAAAGTGCCGGGGCTACCGGCCCCGACCCGGCGCGCGTCAAGTTCAATCTCGCGACGGCTCTGGGACAGGCCGGCAAGAACGACGCGGCCCTGGCCGTGTTCAGCCAGATCGCCCCGACGGGGGACGCCGCGACGCTGAAAAACTACGGGTTCTTCCTGCAAAAGGCCGGGCGCAACGCCGAGGCGGCTGACGCCCTGCGGCAGTCGGCGGAGAAAGCCCCCCAGGACGCCGTCTCGTGGCTGGATGCGGGCGAGCTGTACGCTAAGGTCGGCCAGCAGGACGCCGCCATCGCCGCGCTGACGAAAGCCATCGGCCCGGACACGGACCCGAAGCTCGACCCAGCGGGCCAGTACGACGCCCACTTCACTTTGGGCGAGACTTATGCCGCCAAGAGCGACGCTGCCGATGCCATCAAGGAATTCGACGCAGCCTCCGCCGCCCAGCCGGACAACGGCGTGCCGCTCTACAACAAGGGCGTCCTCCAGGAGCAGGCCGGGCAGCGCGCCGATGCCGAAGCTTCCTACCGCGCCGCCCTCGCAAAGACCCCGGACAGCGTCCAGACTCAGGTCGCGCTGGGTCTCCTGCTGGCGGACGGGCCGAACGCCGCCGAGGGCGCGGGCCTGCTGGCCCAGGCCGCGCCCAAACTTCCACAGGACACCGACGCGGACAAGCTCAAGGCCGCGCCGGTGTATACCCGACTGGGTGATCTGTACGCCGCCCAACATGCCTACGGCCAGGCCGATGCCGCCCGGCAGCAGGCGCTGGCGCTGAATCCGGGCGACGCCGACACGCGCCTGGCCCTGGCCGACTCCTACATGACCCAAAAGCAGTACGTCAGCGCGCTGACGCAGTACGACGCCGCCGCCGCCCTGCGGCCTGGGGATGCCGCGATCCAGAACGGGCGCGGCGTCGCCTACAAGAACCTGCGGCAGTATCCGAAGGCATTGGCCGCCTTCAAGCAGGCGCTCGCGCACGACCCGCGTAACGCCCAGGTCCAGAACAACGTCGGGGTTCTGTACGAGCTTCTGGGTAACAAGGCGCAGGCCATCGTCGCCTACAAAAAAGCTCTCGCCCTGAACCCCGCTCTCGCCGTGGCGCGCACCAACCTGGCCCGCTTCGCCCACCGGACCGAGTAAGACGCCGCAAAGGCTCAACAGAAACGAGTAAGCCGGACACATGCTGACGCTGGGTATCATGGCGAATGCCGGGAAGCCGGCGGCCCTGGAGGTCGCCGCTGCGGCGGACGCCCACCTGCGCGCGCACGGCCTCACGGTGCGCCTCCAGCACCGGGTCGCGGAAGCCCTGGGTCTGGCCGATCGCGGCCTGCCGGATGACGCCGTAGTGGAGGCCGAGGCCGTGCTGGTGCTGGGCGGCGACGGCACCATTCTGGCGACGGCCCGGCTCTGCGCGTCACGGGGGACGCCGATGCTGCCGGTCCACCTGGGCCGTTTCGGGTTTCTGACCAACGTCGCCCCGAGCGATCTGCCGGCAGCTCTGGACGCGCTGCTGGCAGGCCATTTCACCCAGGAAGAGCGCATGATGCTCTGGTGCGAGACGCGCCGGAGCGGCGTCTTGCAGGATTCGGGGCTGGCCCTGAACGAGATCGTCATCGCGAACGGCCCGCTGTCGCGCGTTCTCCACCTGCGGATTTCCATTGATGGGCGCTATGTCACCACCTACGCCGCCGACGGCCTCATCGTGGCGACGCCAACCGGCTCGACCGCCTACTCGCTGTCGGCGGGTGGGCCGCTGGTCCACCCATCACTCCAGACGCTGCTGGTGACGCCGATCTGCCCGCACACGCTCACCGCCCGCGCCCTGCTTGTCCCGCCCGAGGCCACCGTCACCGTGGTCGTCGAGCGCGACCCGCAGGACATGGTCCGCGTGACCGTTGACGGCCAGCTCGGCTTTCCCCTGCAAACGGAAGACGAGATTCACATCTGTCGGGCACCCCACCAGGCCCGCTTTCTGTCGGTCGGCGGCTCGGACTTTTACGACAAGCTCCAGAACAAGCTCCACTGGGGCGAGACGCTGTACTAGGGACGCAGTTGAGAAGCCTGAAAAAAGCCCCCCGAACTCCAATACTGGGGGGGCAGAGCGGACAGGCCGAGTTCCCCTTCGCCTCCCGAGTAGCAGGGGCGATCTAGAGACTCCCGAAAAAACAAAGATGTTAGCCGAGCTTCACGTTACGAACTTTGCCCTGATCGACCACTTAGATTTGGCGTTCGGGGGGGGCCTCAACATCCTCACGGGAGAAACCGGCGCGGGCAAGTCCATCATCATTGACGCCCTGGGTCTGGCCCTGGGCGAGCGGGCAGGCGTGGATCTGGTCCGTACCGGCGCGGCGAAGGCCACTGTCGAGGCCGTCTTCGACCTTGCCGGTGCCCCAGGCGAAGTCCGCCACCGGCTGTCCGAGGCCGGGCTGGACGGCGATGATGGAGAAGACACACTGCTGGTCACCCGCGAGATCGCCCGCGCCGGCGGCAAGTCGCAGTGCCGGATTAACGGGCGGCTGATGCCCGTGGCGGTCTTGAAAGAAATCGCCGAGGGGCTGGTGGACGTCCACGGGCAGCACGAGCACCAGTCCCTGCTGGCAGCCGACCGGCACGTGGACACGCTGGACAACTGGACCGGCAAGGACGCGCTGGCCCAGCGGGCCGATGTCGCCGCGCTGCACTCCGAGGTCAACGCCCTGACGCGGGAGCGGGAAAAACTCCGCACCGACGCGCGCGAGCGAATGCGTATGCTCGATCTGTACCGGTTCCAGCAGGAAGAGATCACCGGGGCCGGCCTGCGCTCGGGCGAGGAAGAAGAATTAGCGTCTGACCGCAGCCGCCTGGCGAACAGCGAGAAGCTGAGTGCGGCGGCCCAGGACGCTTACGCCACACTGTCGGGGGCCGAGCGCGGCGCGGGCGGGGCGCTGGACGCGCTGAACGCCGCCCTCGCCGCCGTCCAGCACGCCGCCGCGTTGGACGAGGCCCTGGCACCGCTGGCCGAGACGCTGGGCAGCGCGGTCTCGTTCGCCGAGGACGCCGCCCACGACCTGCGCGTGTATCAGGAAACTGTGGAGTTCAACCCGGAGCGTTTGGAAGAAATTGAGGGGCGGCTGGACCTGATCCGCACCCTGAAGCGCAAGTACGGTGAGACGTTGGACGAGATTATCGCCTACGGGCAGGAGCTGGACGGCAAGCTGGATGCCCTGGAGGACTCGGAAGCGCGCGAAGAGGAGCTGACTCAGGCCATCACAAAATCTGAGGGGAAGCTGTCGTCTGCCGCCGCGAAGCTGACCAAGACGCGGCGTAAGGCATGCGCCGAGTTCGCGGCGGGCATCGCGCGCGAGCTGCAAGATTTGGGCATGGCCGCGACCAAGTTCGAGGTCTCCATCGAGCCGCAGGCCATGACGAGCAAAGGTGCGGACCGGGTCGAGTTCCTGCTGTCGCCGAACCCCGGCGAGCCGCTGCGGCCCCTCGCGAAGATCGCCTCGGGCGGCGAGATGTCGCGCATCATGCTGGCGATGAAGTCCGTGCTGGCTCGGACCGGCACGATCCCGACGATGATCTTCGACGAGATCGACGTGGGCGTGGGCGGGCGGACGGCCCAGACCATCGGTGACAAGCTGGAAGGGCTGGCCGGGGACGCGCAGATCCTCTGTATCACGCACCTGCCCCAGATCGCCTCGCGGGCCGGGACTCACTTCTACATCGAGAAGCGGGTCGAGGAGGGCCGGACCATCGTGTCCGTGTCGCCCCTGGACCCCGAGGGCCGGATCGAGGAGATCGCGCGGATGCTGGGCGGCTCACGCCGGTCGGAGGCCGTGGTCCAGCACGCCCGGGAGATGCTGTCTGCCGCCTAGAGTCATCCAGGGGCAACACGACGAGAACGCGCTGAGGGTGGTGGGGGATGGCGGCCCGTGTTCTTTAAACGCGACGTGCTTCTGGCGCAGGAGTATCTCGGCTTCCTGCTGCTCAACCTGTTCGATCTGTTCCTGACGCGCTACATTTTCAGCCACGACGGCATGGAGGGCAACGGCTTGGCCGCGATCATTTACGCGCGCTACGGTCCGCAGGGCTTCGCCCTGTTCAAGTTCTCGCTCGTCGCGGTCGTCGTGCTGGCCTGCGAGGGGTACTCCCTCAAGAGCGTCCGCATCTCCCGCGTCATCGTCACGGCGGGGTGTCTGGTGTATCTGCTGGTCGTCTTCTGGGAAGTGTTTCTGATCATCACCCATGTCCACGGCATCTACTTCTGACCCGGCCCCGTTCGCATTCCGGCCCGCCCGGGACGCCGACCTGCCCGCGCTGACGGACATCTACAACGCCGCCGTGGCCGGGACGGACTTCACCGGCCACCTCGCCGCGTTGACCGTCCAAGACCGTCTCCCCTGGTGGCGGGCACACCAAGACCCGCGCTTCCCCGTCCTCGTCGCCGAGGACCGCCTCCGCAGCGACGGTATGGTCTTGGGCTACGCCTCCCTGTCCGCCTGGGCCGACGGCTTCCCCGTTTACGACCACACGACCGAATCGTCCCTCTACCTCGCCCCCGCCGCCCAGGGCCGCGGCCTGGGCACGGCGCTGATGCGCGCCCTGCTCGCCGAAGCCGCCCGCCTGGGCCACCACGTCGTCCTGTCCCGCATCTGGTCAGGGAACGCCCCCAGCCTCGCCATGTGCCGCAAGTGCGGCTACGAGGTGGTCGGCGTCCAGCGTGAGGTCGGCCTGCGGCATGGCAAGTGGGAAGACTGCGTGCTGATGCAGGTGATTTTGTAGGAGGCCCTCTCGCCCCAATTCTGGGGGAACCGAACTCAGGATAGGTCACAACCCGTCTTCACTCCGGCTCCCCAGAATTGGGGCGGGGGGACCATCCTCATCCGCTCCTCACGGCGCTTCCTCCTTCGCAAGCACCTTGACGTGCCCGTCCCCGAACAGCACGACTTGGCCGCACGGCAGGTCCATCGTCCCGATCACCGTCGCGGCGGGTTCCTCCATCGCCGCTAACTCCGGCTTCTCGGGCGCGTGATAGACCCAGTGGACGTTGCCGACGCTGTAAACGGCCCTGGTCTTGAGGAACGGGTAGAGCGCCTCGTCCACGTCCCCGGCGGGCGGGAACTTCTCGTCGGCGTCCTGCGTGTACTGCGTGATCGCCAGCCCGATCTGCTTCATGTTGGACGTGGCGATTTCCCGCTCCTCGGGGCAGGACAGCGGCAGACCCAGGGCCATCTTCTCGTTCGGCATCCTCCCCGTTGCGGGTATGGTCGTCACATCGCTGACGTACAGGTCGCCGCGATTGAGGAACGCGATCTGCCTGCCGGTGGGCGACCAGACGGCCTGCGGGTCTTCGCCCCCCATCGTAATCCCCGCCCCGACCGCGCTCAGCGGCTTTTTCAGGCGCGGCGGGCAGTAGACCCAGACGATGCGCGACGGGAACTGAGACACCCGCGTCTGGTCCACCTGGGGCCGATCTTCCACGTTCAGTATGAGGTCCGGGTACTGCTTGGAGGCGGGGGGCACGTCGGACTGAGCCAGAGCCGAGGCGTTCGGCGCGGTAATCTGGCCGGTGACCACGTCCAGCCACTTGTCGGCGGCGACGCCCGTCTCGCCGACGTGCAGGTGCAGGTGGGTGTCGTCCAGGGGCCAGGTCTCGTAGTTCAGGGACGCTTCTTTGGGCAGCGTCAGGAGCCGGAACGTGTTCCGCTCGGGGTCATAGAGCGAGTACAGTCTTTGGGCAGGCCCCAGCTTGCCTTTGGCATCGGGGAATGAGTAGCCCCGGCTGAACAAAATCCAGCGTCCGTGGGGCGAGATGGCGTGGGACAGGTCATAGGGGGCCGCGCCCGGCGGCGGAGTGACTTCCGGCGTGATCGGGCGCACGACCGGCGGGTCGGCGCTGAGGTCCCAGCGCACCAGGTCCGTGACCGGCTCATTCGAGTCGCCCGCGTCACTCTGCGTCCGTTCCAGTAACAGATATTTGCCGCTGGGGCGTCCAGCCGAGCAGAAGAAAACCGGCCATCCCGCCGCCCGCAGGGGTCGTCATCGTCAGCCGGTGCATCTCGTGGCCGGTGCGCGTGTCAATCGTCTTGACGAAGTGGGTGGTCGTGTCGCCCGCCGTTTCGGAGCCGACGGCGGCGACTTCCAGGCCCAGCGGCTCGTAGGCGAACTGGGTCAGGCGCGCGTTGAGCGTCAAGGGGCGGGCGGGGGCGATTCGCACGAACTCCTTGCGGCTGGTGTAGAGGATCTCGGGGCTGGGGGGATCGGCCGGGTCGGCGACGGCGGGCAGGCCGAACACGGCCAGCAGGGACAGCAGCGGGGGCCAGGGGGAGCGGCGGCGCATGGGGGTTCTCCTGAGTGGTGATAATCAAGAGAAACGGAAGTCCGGGGCAAAAGGGTTCGCAGACGGCGGAAATAGTCTAAAGCACCGAGTACGGCGTGGCCGAGACGACGCCGCCGACAGCTTCCAGCGCGGGCACCAAGCGGGACAGAGTCGGCTCGTCGGTGTCGAAGGTGATCAGCCGATTGTTCCACAAATTCACGGCGCGGCCTCCTGCCCCCTCGGGAACGACTTCACATGGCCGTCGGCGTACAGGACGTTGTGGGCGCAAGGCGTGTCCAGCGTCCCGATCTCCGTCCGCGCCGGCTCTTCCATCGCCGCCAGTCCCAGGTCTTTCGGCGGGAGGTAAATCCAGTGGCTGCCCTGAAACCCGTAAACGCTCCGGTTCTGGATGTACGGGTAGATCCGCTCGTCTACGTCAGCGGCGGGCGGGAGCGTCTCGTCATAGTCCTGGGTGTACTGGATCAGCCCCAGCCCGATCTGCTTCAGGTCGGACTGCGCCACCGCCCGCTCCTCGGGGCAGGTCAGCGGCAGGCCCAGGGCAAGCTTCTCTTTGGGGAGCGGGCCGGGTTCCGCCAGGTCCGTGACGCACAGGTCGCCGTGGGCAAGAAAGGCGATTTGTTTGCCGGTGGGCGACCAGGCCGCCTGCGGGTCGTCGTCGCCCGCCGTCAGTCCTGCCGCCGCCACGCCCAGGGCCAGCCTGCCGGGCGGTGTGCGCCGAATCCAGAGGATGTGCGAGTTGATCCGCCCGCCGCTCTTAGCGTCAGTCTTGGTGTCCGTCTGGAGCCGCTGCTCCACGTCCAGCGTCAGGTCGGGATAGTGCGCGGAGGCTAGAGCCGGGGTGGGCACGTCCGAGTACGGCACCGTCTGCCCGGTGACGATGTCCCGGCTCAAGTCCAGTTGGCGATCCGGCCCCGCACAATGCACCCGCAGATGGCCCTCGTCCGCCCAGCCTACGTCCCATGTCTTGTTAGGCATCGCGATGGCGCGGAACGTACCCCGCTCCGGGTCGTACAGCAGGTAAGCCGTCTGCTCAGGGCCAAACTTGCCGTCTTCGCCGCGAAGTGCGTACTTCTGCTCGAACAGCACCCGGTGCCCGCGCGGCGAAACGTGATCCTGAGCGTAAGTGGCGCGTGACCCAGGAGGCAGCGCCGACGTGAGATCGATCTCATGGATCGTCGGCGTGCCCACGCTGACGTCCCAACTCACAAATTGATTCGTCTCGCGCGTATCGTCGGGCGCGTACCGCTGCATCAGCAGGTGCTTGCCGGTCGCGCTCCAGCCCACCAGCCGGAAGCCCCCGCCATCGTCCTCGGCAGGGACCGCCTGTGTCAGCCGCTCCATCTCGTGCCCGGTCCGGGCGTCCAAGACCTTGACGAAGTGGACCGTGTTATCGCCCTCCACCTCCTGCCCGACGACGGCGATCTCGATCCCGAGCGGCTCATAGGCGAACTGCTGCGCGTGGGCGTCCCGAGTCAGCGGGCGCATCGGCATGACCCGGACGAACTCGCCCCGGCGCGTGTAAAGGATGTCGGGGCGCAGCGCGGAAGCGGGAGGGTCGGCGGCGGAGGGGAAGCTGAGAAGGGCGAGCAGGGAAAGCAGGCAGGGTAACGTGAGGCGCGGCGGTCGCATGGCGGTTCTCCTGGTGAGGCGTTTGGGGAGAATAACGTGCCACGGCGCGGTTTAGGTTCGAGAAATCAAAGCACCGTGTAGGGCGTGGCCGTGACGACGCCGCCGACGGCTTGGAGGTCGGGCAGCAGGCGGGCCAGTGTCGGCGCGTCGGTGTCGAAGGTGATCAGGACGTGGCCCGGACCGGAGACGATGTCCAGGGACACATCTGATGTGGCGCAGGCGGCGGACAGGGCAGCGACAAGGCCCGCGCGCTCGTCGGTTTCCAGCAGGACGACCCGGCGCAGGATGGGCGAGACTTGGGTGGGCATGGGGCGTTTTCTTTGGGAGCGTGTCAGGAAGAGTGGCGGAAGAAATGGGCGTGGGAGTAGGCGTAGAAGCCGACGGCAAGGGCGACGATGAGCAGGGCGGCGTAGACGGTGGCGAAGACCTCTTCGCGCTTGAGCTTGAAATGCCGGAAGTTGGCCGCCAGGACGGCCAGACCCATCGGGATCAAAGCCGCGATGTTGATGCCCGTCACCAGGACCACCAGCATGGTCGCCGTCAGCAGGCCATACATCCACCAGAACGTGCCCCGGACGTTGAGGTTCAGCCGCAGCACGACGGCGAAGAAGAAGGCCATGAACAGGATGTCGCCCGGCCCGATGAACCCGATGGGGTGCAGCCCGCCGTGGTGGTGCGCCCCGCCCACCCTGGGGACCGGCACCGACAGCATCTGCACCACGCCGGGGTGCTGCGCGACGGCGTTCTGCGTGAACCCGATCGGTGTCATCGCGCCCAGGTAGTCGATGGGCATGGCGACCAGGGCGACAGGCAACAAAACATTTGCCTCGCGGATGATGCGCGACAACACAATCCCCAGGAACGTGCAGCCGAGCGTGATGGACAGGCCCAGCGCGAGTTGCAAGACGAACAGCGGCAGGCGCAGGACGCCCGAGTGACCGAGCGCCCAGAAGTCCAGCGCCCACAGGCCGGCGCACAGCACGGCGAGGCCCGCGCAGGCGAGGGGCCGGGGCCGGAGGGCGACCACGGCCCGCGCCAGCCACAGTTGCAGCAGCATGAAAGCCGCCGTCGTCAGGAGCACCAGCCCCCCGAGGACCAGGGGCGGGGGCCGGTGCGCGGGCAGTGGGGCCAGCGGCAGCAGCAGATTGAACGCGACGTAGGCCAGAAGGGCGGACCCCGCCGTGCGGCGCGCATCGGTCGGTGGGAGGGCGGCGGCAGGCGCGGGCGGCTCCCCACCCGTGGCGGGCGGCCATACGGTCGGGTCACTCATCCCGGTGCCGTTTCTCGTGGTGAAGCAGGTCTTCGACCTCGGCGATGCTGTTTGCCTTGACCAGCAGCCCGCGCAGGGCCGAGACGCCGGGGAAGCCCTTGAAATAGTGCGTGAGCAGCCCGCGCATCTCCCGAACGGCCCGCTCCTCGCCCACGGCAGGGTCCTCCGCCATCGTCTTCAGGTGGAACAGGGCGGCCTCGATGCGCGCGGCCAGGGTGGGGGCGGGCCGCGCCTCGCCCGTCTCCCAGAAGTGCGCGATGTCCCCGAACAGCCACGGGTTGCCCATGGCCGCCCTGCCCACCATGACGGCGTCGCAGCCGGTCTCGGCCAGCATCCGGGCGGCGTCGGCGGGCGTCTCGACGTCGCCGTTGCCGATCACGGGGATGGTCACGACATCTTTCACGCGCCGGATGATGCTCCAGTCGGCCCGCCCCGTGAAGCCCTGGTTGGCGTAACGGGCGTGGACCGCGATGGCCGACGCGCCCGCGTCCTGCGCCCGCCGGGCGAAGTCGATGCCCGTGGTCTGCGACGGGTCCCAGCCCGAGCGAATTTTGACCGTGACGGGGATTCTGACCGCGTCCACCATGGCTTTGACGACGCTCTGGGCGAGGCAGACGTCTTTGAGAAGCGTCGCGCCCGCGCCGGTCTTGGCGACCTTGGGCACCCAGCACCCCATGTTCAGGTCCACGATGTCCGCGCCCGCCGCCTCGACCACCTGGGCGGCTTCGGCCATCAGGGCAGGGTCGCCGCCGAAGAGCTGCACCGAGACGGGCCGCTCGTGATCATTCCAGTCGAACATCTCGAACGTCTTGGCGTTCTTGTAGTGGATCGCGTGCGACGACAGCAGCTCGGTCACGACCAAGCCCGCCCCGTGGTTTTTGCACAGCAGCCGGAAGGCGTGCGAAGTCACGCCGGCCATCGGGGCCAGCACCAGCGGCGTGTTGATAGTAATCGGGCCGATCTGGAGCGGCTTGAGTTTTGTCGCGAGTGTGGGCATGGCGCGGCTATTATACCTCGGACGACCCATCGCCGCGCACGCGGGCGGCGTAGAAGCTCTCAGGCGCCTCCCGCAGCAGACGCTCCCGCCAATCCAGCGCCTGCGCCTCATCGCCTTTTTGTGCCGCAATCAGGCTGAGATGGTACAGGGCCGACAGGTGCCGGCGGGGTGCGTCGGTAAGCGAGGCGCGGAATAGCGCTTCCGCCTCCTCCGCCTGCCCTTGCGACAGCCGCACACGCCCCAGCACTTCCTGGTACTCCTGGCGCATATGCTCGGCAAGAGCACCCTCCGTTGCCGCCTGCTTCAGTCCAGCAAAACTGACTTCCGCCTTCTCGTCTTGACCCGCCAGGTACAGTAGCCAGGGACGGTCGGCCGTGAGCCAAATGTTGTGGACGGAGATGGGCTGAATGACCATCCCGGTCTCGCAATGGTTTACAGCTTCGTCAGGGCGCGACAGCTCGGCGAGCGAGAGGGCCGCCCAGCGGTGTGCCTCCGTCGTGAAGGCGTCCGGCTGGTAGGACGATGCGGCGATTGCCTGCGCCGAAAACAATACGGCTTCTTCAAAGCGGCCCAGAACGTACAACAGCCCGGCGGCATGGGCATAATACTGAGCAGTCAAGGACGGCGGCTTGAGGTGCAGACGGACGGCTTGCCCGTACTGCTCCAGAGCCTCCTGATACCGGCCCTCATTCTGTAAGAACCAGGCCCTCACTTCCAGGCACAGGGCATAGTAGAAGCTGACCGCGGGCAGATACAGGCCCTCGCCCGCAGTCGCAAGGCCGGCTTCAGCCGACACAGCCGCCGCCGAGGGAGCGCCCCGGTCCCAGGCCAGATAGGCCGCCCGCAACAGGCACTCCATCCGCTGTTCACGCAGCGGGTGACGCCTGCCCCACCAGCAGGCAAAGGCCTCCGCCTGCGTCCTCAATCGGAATGCTTCCAGGCCGATGACGCCCCATGTCGGCATCAGCAGGACCAGGATGAGATAAGTCAGCGACCCGTTGATAGGGGTAGCCACAAGGCCCATCAGCGGGTCGGCGACGGGCAGACGGAGCAGGGTGGGAATATCCAGAACTGTGACACCTATCAGTACGCCGACGCCCACCAAAGCCGCGACGACTTCCAGCCCCGTTGCCTGGCTGCGGGGGATGCGTGTCATTGGGGGAGGCTACCCGACCAAAAGGTCTTTCTGATCCTCAACGCGCCGCGCCAGCGTCTGCTGCTGGATCACGAAGCCAAGGGCAACAAGGACGAGCAGGCCACCGAGCATCTGGCCGGCGGTGACGGTCTGATGGAACAGTGCCCAGGCCAGCAGGCCTGCAAGGATCGGCTCTAAGAGAATGGCAAAGGCGACGGTGGAAGAGGGAAAGTGGCGCAGGGACGAGTTCAGGAGGGTGTGGCCGAATATCTGCGGTCCCAGCGTCATGCCCAGCAGCGCGCGCCAGACGCCCGGCGAGTAGCCGAGGGTGACGCCGCCGTGCAGCAGCAGCGCGCCCCACAGGACGGCGGCGGCGACCGAGTAGGCGGCCGTAACCTGCCGCTGCGACGAAACCGTGACGTGCAGGCCCTCGACGGTCAGCAGGTACACCGCGAACATCAGCCCCCCCGCCAGGGCAAGCAGGTCGCCCAGCAGTGTGCCGGACGTCACGGGTTCGGAGGCGGCGCGGGTGACAAGCCAGACCCCCAGGGCGGCGAGCGCGAGCGCGAGCCAGTAGAGCGGCGCGACGCCGCGCCGGCCCAGGGCCAGCGCCCCTAATGTCGTCCAGAGCGGCGTCGTGCAGACGAGCAGCGTCGCCCGCGCGATGGGCGTCCGGTCCAGGGCGGCGAACCAGCAGACGAAGTGCGCGGCGAGGCACAGGCCCGCGACGGCCAGGCGCAGGCGTGTCGGCGGAGCGAGAGGCAGTACCGGCTTGCCCGTGCGCCCGAAGGCCGAGAGGGCCAGGAAGAACAGGGCGGCCAGGCCCAGCCGCCAGGCGGCGACGGCAAGCGGCGTCGCCTCGGTCAGCGCGCGGTGTGCGAACAGGCCCGCCGTGCTGACCAGGAAGACGGCTGCGAGCAGCCACAGGCGCGTTAGAGTCGGGGAAGTCACGAGGCGGGGCGGTTCCGGGCGTAGACGCGCCGCAGGCCGTCCAGTGTCAGATCCGGGTCCAGATGGGTGATGCAGGCGCTCTCGGTCGCCAAGAGGTCAGCGGCGAAGCCGCCGGTCGCAACCACGGGGCACCCCGGCGCGTCCATCTCGGCCCGGAAGCGGGCCACCATGCCGTCCACCAGGGCCAGTGTGCCCAGCACGATGCCGGACTGCAGGGCATGGACCGTGTTGGTGCCGATGGCGTGGGGTGGGGCGGCCATCTCGATGCGCGGAATCTTGGCCGCCTTGGCGAACAGAGCGTCCAGAGACAGCCCAATGCCCAGGCAGATGGCCCCGCCCAGATAGACCGGCAGCCCGCCCGGTGTGGGGGGGGCGGCGACGGCGTTGAACGTGGTCGCCGAGCCGAAGTCAATCACGATGCAGGGCGCACCGTACTTCTCGACGGCGGCCACGGCGTCCACCAGGCGGTCCGCGCCGACCCCGCCGGGCGGCTGGTAGGCGATTTCCAGCCCCAGGTCGCGGCGCGGCGTCACCTCCATCGGCTCCATCAGGAACGTGTCGCGGGTCAGTCGGCGCAGCGCGGGCGTGGCGGCGGGGACAACCGAGGCCAGCGCGATGCCGCTGATCTCCTCGAACGGCAGCCCGGCTTGCGTGAACAGCGCGCCGAGGAAGGCGGCGTACTCGTCCGAGGTCCGCTCGGCCTCGGTGCGGATGCGCCAGCGCGCGAGGAGCCGCGCGCCGTCGTAGACGCCGAAGGTGACGTTGCTGTTGCCCGCGTCCACGACCAGAAGCATGGGCCATTATAGCACAGAGTTCGGCAGCCTTTTATAAAAAACTTCCTTGCGGCCCTTGCTTTTTGGTGGAACCTGTGCTGGAGTGAATGTGTTGGGGCACGAAGGCTAGATCAAAGCATCGGTACAGGATTGGGAACCCATGGAGACCGCTGATGTCGCCCGCCATTTCTCGCCCGCCATTTTTCGCCCCTAACAACAGCCTTCTTCTGTGCCTGCTGATCGGCCTGATGGCGATCCCCGTTGCCGCCAAGCCCAAGCCGCCCGCCCCGGCTACGCCAGACACGCTCCTCACCCCCTGGCTCCTCGCCGGCCAGGAGGACCGCGACCGCCTGCTCGCCG
>JAABUQ010000466.1_pt1 | contig 93410 bp, 67 predicted proteins | sample 5560001 | NCBI WGS metagenome assembly JAABUQ01 (sample SAMN10711888, study PRJNA513371) | rock metagenome | isolation source: Antarctica rocks | place: Antarctica: Victoria Land, Finger Mt nord | collected 2015-12-18
CAAGGAAGCGAACAAGAGTGCGTCCCCCCCACCCCTTCATCCCCCCTTCATCCCACCTGTCATACCCTCCCCACCATGCCCCCCAAAACCAACCCTACCTTCCCCCCCAAACCCATTCCTACAGCAGGGATACTCTACTAACGCAAAACAGGCGTAGCCAAAGATTCCAACGTCCCGATCAGCACGCGCGCCTCCGCTGCGAAAGACGCGCTGGGCGATAAGATGGATGAGAGTAGGCATGGGGTGAGTATCTTTTCCCTTGTTGTCTGCTAGGGAGTGAGGATAGAGGAGGATGAGGAGGGGAGTGGGAAAATTGTGGGACAAGGGGAGTGGGAGAAGGGAAATGGGGAACGGGAAGTGGGAAATGAGTGGGAGAAGGGGAGTGGAGAAAGGGGAGTGGGGCAAATTAGAGCAATGTGCTGATTATAGTGGGGGGAATAGACAAAGGAGGAGCTTTATAAGGCTAAGAAATAGATGCGCTGGCGGGGGAGGGGAGTGGGAGGGGTGGGATGGAGGGGTGGGGAGTGGGGTGGGGGTGGAGGGAATGGGCTAGGAGTTGAGATGTGGCGGATACCTTGCAGACGACGGTCAGCTTGCCATTGAACTGTGAAGTTACTTCTCGACCATCTAGTGCACTGTGAATCCCTAAACCTCTTGTCCTACGTATCCTGCCACTACCTGGCTTTATCGCTGTCCTGGAAGTTCTGCTGAACTCCAAGTACGTGCATGACGACTCGAGGCTATCAAACGTTTGCTGTGTTTCTATGCTGGTGAATCGTTTCATGCTAGCTCTTTGCCGTACAAATCAATTACCGTTGTTATATAGTTGGCTAATGCCTCATATCGAAACATTATAGCAAGTCCGTAGAGCGCATAGCTGAGATAACTTCTTAGCGAAATATATGCCCTTATCAAGGCATCCCATTATACCCACCCACTCATTCCCCTTCGTTCCGACCCATTTAGCGCCATGAAAGAAAATCAATCCGCGGATACAAGATGCCCCTGGTCCTATCTCTCATTGCAGACACAAGATTTAGCAACGTGGGCGCACAACAGCTTTGTGAATATTGAAATTAGAAGGAAAAGTCAAACCATAGAATGATAGCCCTAATTGAGACAAACAACGTCGTCAGTGACGATCTCTTCCTGATCGGCTCCTCTTTTCAATACAAAGGCTGTAGGACCTTCCAAAAGAAATTTGGTGGTCTCCTTAGCCCGGTATCGCCCATTCCTATGTCCACAACGAGCCTATCCCGGCACAGGTCTGGAGACTAAAGTGCACAGGGCCGAGAAGGATCCATGCCACCATAAGTAGGAATAACAGGGATGCATCGGGAGTATTAGACCCACGGAGTAGGACCATTACCCAGAGACCCGCCACCTCAACCCACTATACCCAACAATCTGCGTAAAGACCTCATTCCTCAGCTTCAATCCCGAAACCCGAAACTCCTCGTCGCTGGTATCCACAAAGCGAAGCACCGCCCCACTCCTAACCTTCTCCATCAGCTTCACCTGTTCGAAACGCACCTCCCACAGGAGATGCTTCCCGATGGCGGAGACGTACTTGACGCCCTCGGAGCTGACGTGTAGGTCTCCGTGATGGTTGCGACTCGTGCAGTGGTATTTGCCCAGGTTGGCTACACATGTTTTGTTAAATGCCATATTTTCGGAGTTTTCTTTTGGGGTGTAGTCTTGATTGGGTGCCAGACCGGCTTTTTGCATGGCTGCTTTGCGATGGCGGGCTTCTGCTTGGAGGCGAGCGATTGCCCATTCGGCTGATGTCGTTTAGTCAGGGAAGGTTCATCGAGCAAGCGCCTGTGGAGCAGCTTACCATCAGTGGGTACACGCCACAACAGCCACTTTGTGGGTGAGGCTAGTAGTCTGTACTGGGGATAATGAGTAGCGATAGGGAAGAGGCCAAAGAAGATGACGCCGATGATGAATTGGGTTATCTTGATCAAGACGTGGAGCGGTATGAGGGTGATAGCCAGCCAACAGGTTGTAAGTATGACCAGTGTGATCTTCGTCCGTGTTGGCTCCCGCCATTCGTAGAAACTATGGAGGAATTAGGGTCCGTATAGGAGTGTATTTGTACAAATCAATAAGAACTAACGGTATAGAGCATATTAGAGTGCAAGTAAAGCAGGCAGATGCAATGACGTTGCTGGCTGTGTTCCCAATGCGGCGATAGAAGATGGTTCATCTTTCATTTACATTTGCTGTAGAACAGGCCAACGCAGTGATGCTGGATCAACTGAACCAGGAGAAGCCCGTGGCTCAAGAGGCAACGCAACGAAGTACACCTTTTCTTGGGCCAGGACCAAGTAGGAGCAATCAGGCAGGAGAAGAAAAATAGGAAGATGAACTGAGAGAATGCGGGATCACACGTGTGAAGTGGGGAACACTAGCGCACGAGATAGAAGATAGAACTTACTTTCTCCAGATCTCGAGCGCATTAGCCAGATCTTCGAGCTGTTGTAGCAGCCACGGGCCCAGGTCCGCCTCAAGCACGGCAAGCCATCCGTGAGAACCACGCTGCTCGATCAATTGGGTAAGATTCAGCGCAGTCATCTCAACGTCTTCGGAGCGCTTGATCTCTGCACGGATGTCTTCGAGCGTCGGAGCTTGGTACCGGCGTTTCACGACGAGGCAGATGAGAGCGAGTATCTGGCGCTATGTTCAGCTCCAATGTGCTTGTCCTTCTGCGTGCCAGATAGGACCTACAGCAGCTCCAGTCATATAACTCATGAGCCAGAGAATAACGTAAGCTACCAGATACTTCACGGTTTCGGTAGGATCGTCCCAGCGATAGATGCGACGTATCTTCATGAGTAGCGTTTGGTATGGTGTCGAGATCATGATCAATCTCTCCACGCTGGTATTGAACGCTTCTTCCGATGGCGTAGGCAGATTTGGGTTGTCGTCGATATATTGATCTCCGTAGTGCTCAATGAAATAGCGTAGGAGCTACTGGGCGCTTAGCGTTTGAAGCTCCCGTCGTGAGGCCTTGACCAAGTACATGATAGTGACCGACAGGATAGATTTTTACTATATTGAGATAGTTACCTACATGGTGCCCATAATCTGACCACTGCTTGCGAGGTTTTCCATCATCGCTTTCCGCTTCAAAGTCTTTCAATTGCGGCCACTGTATCGAGCACAGTGGGACTCTGCTGACCATCAAGACGTGTCGATCCATAGTCCATCTCACGAAAGAGTCTTGCCTCGCCTTTTTGAGCTCCTCGAGATTGTCGGCTGCGTTGGTCTTGTCCTTTTCCGACTCGGCATTGAAAAGCTCGTCGTAGGCACGCACCAACCTTACGTCGGCTCCATGAGCAACAACCTGATTGTCCATGGTAGCCGCGAACTTGGCTCCGCCAGCACTATTGAAGGCATTCTGAGCGGTCGAAACTGGATGTTTAACGACATCTTGGAAGCGAGGCCCTGTCTGGTGAGGGGCATCGTGGAAGAGTCGGTCATTGTCGGCCTTATCCGTCGGTGGAGGTGCCAAAGTTGGAACAGTGGTTGGATCAGTAGACTTTTCCTTCTTGTGCTGCGTCGGGTGCAATACGACATCAGCCTTGGACTTGACATTGTTACTGAATTTCTTGGAGATTCGGTGAAGTTTGCCTTTAACATCAGGCTTCAGGTCTTCATCCGCAAGTTTACTACCACTGCTGGAAGGAGTAAGCTCTTCTGGCTTCTCTAGCTGCAATGGCGAGATCAGGTGTCGCTCCGGGTTAACGAAGACGTTGTAAGCTGCACGATCCAGTCCCTTGGAGAGTTGCTCGGTCGAGGGACGGCTCTGCCACTGGGATGCCATGGGTGTCCCTGGAGACTTTTCTTCGCGAATAATGATTTCATCATTTCGATGTGCGTGTATGGAATACATGCAGGAATGACGTTGTCACCCTGGAGCAGATGATGCATCCAATAGCGGCTTAGCTTCAACGCAGTGATATTTCACATGCAATATGTGAAGTGAGCAGTAGACTCATGTAGAGTAAGTAGCTTTGGTATATGACCCAGCAGCTTCTCTCTTCTCTGTAATGATGAATGTTGTACAGCCAGCAGGGGTTCCTTTGAGAAGCAATATATGTCCTCTGTTTAAGTTCTGCCAAGACCTCCATTACGCCTCTAGCGTCTATGCAACATAAGCAGTGAGACACCTTGCCATGCTTTCAGGCGGCTGCTCCGAGCCTTACTCAATTCTCACAACACGGTGACATCGTCCTCAATGCATGCGCTGACATCTTAGTGACCATATTTGAATACGTCAATCCTCAAGTACTGTAAAGGGCAGGTGCAACCGGGGAAGTGGGGCGGGCCCACACGACACAAAAGCCCTTTACTGCGGAAAAAGCTGCCATCATTATAGATGATCATTGGCCTCCCGTGCATTGCGCGTCGTTGAGGCCCTGAAAGGTCAACGATCCTGGAGCGCCCTTAAGAATAAGAGACGCGAAGTGGGCTACTGCTACGGTCCTTCGATACCTGTCGCGCTCTCCCTCTTCGAATTGACAATACTCATCACTTCTTCCGCCCTATACACCACGCTCCACTGCGCAGCACTGTACCATGGTTTCCTTCCCTCCAACACATCCTTGTTGGTGAACAGGAAATCTACGCTCTCTAAGGTGCTCCTCGCCGTCTCGGGGTAGAACGCCCATACGATAGCCGCGTTCGCGATGTTCAACACTGCGAATACAATATACAGTCTGTAGCCAATATTCTGCAGGCCAGGGGGCGTAATCTCCACGACCATGAAGTTCCCTAGGAAGTCGGCGGCAGCTGCGAGAGCTGCGCCTTTCGCGCGAATCTTAAGAGGAAGGATCTCAGGTGGGTAGGTCCAGACAGTAGCCATCCAGCCTTTGTGAAACCGTTAGAAGCGAGCGGGGGGAAAGGGGAACCACAGGGAGGGATAAGGAGAAAGGACAAACCCCAGGTGAAGCAGGCCTCGAAAAGAAATATAAAAACAACGGCACCGATGGCGGCGGGGGTATTGTTGATGGCGACGCAGATGGATTCGGCGACGAGGACGCCGCACATGCCTAGCGCTTGGGAGATGAAGAGCTTGCGGCGACCAACGCGGTCAATGGTAAACCACTGGGTCTGTTCAGCCAGGCACATATGAGCCATAGAGCATGAGGGCAGGTCTTACCGTGACAAAGGAGGCGGCGACGTACCAGACCTGTAGGAGGGCGCCGAGAAGGAGTGCCGTATGCTGGCTCATGCCGAGACTGCTTTGAAAGAGAGTAGGCGCATAGTAGGTCACTATGTTTATACCTGCGAGATACTAGTCAGCCATTGAAGAATGTTTGCATAAAAGCGCTCGATGATGGTGCGATCCTGCTGGCTATGTCCAACTTGAAGCATCCAACCACTAGCACCTACCACGGATAACATTGCGAAATCGCCAAACCGCCAAACCGTCGAATCATGTCAGAGTCTTCATCAAGAGAAGGGGTGCATCGAAAGACTTTTCACGATGAAAAAAGAACTTACCAGACATCTGTTGCATGAATTGTATGCCCAACGCCAAAAAGAACCTCTTATTGGCCGCAACGCCTCCATCCCGTAACAAATCCATCCAGCTCCCCTCCTCCCTCGACTCGATCTCGATCGCCTCCACAATCTCCACCTTCTCCCTCTGCACCATGGGATGCCCAACATCCTTACCTCTCAACCTTGCCAGTACCTCCTCTCCCTTCCCACTCTGCGGCCTATACCTCAACAACCATCTCGGCGTATCCGGCAGAAGACACGTCACGACGATGCAGTAAACGGCAAAGACAGCCTGGAACGCAAGGGGAAACCGCCACTGAGCATCCGAGTTGTGGTAGTAGAAGCCGTAATTGATCCAATACGCGAGCATGAGCCCGAAGAGCATCGTCGTCAGCTGACAGCACACCTGCCACCCCCTCTGCTTCGCAGGGCTGATCTCACTCTGATAGACCGGCGTCACAGACGTGATGAAGCCGATCCCCAACCCCGTCAGGACGCGCCCGAACATCATCTGTATGCGCTCGAAAGACGCCGCCATCAGGATCGTGCCTACGATCAGGACCACGCATCCTGTAATAAGCGTGCGCTTGCGACCTAGGCGATCTCCGAGAACCGCAGCGCCGATGGCGCCGAAGACGGCACCGACGTCGTAAAGGGCGGTGATGGTGCTGAGCATGATTGTGGATGGGTTGTCCATGGCGGTGAGCCAGTACTTGGAGATGACGACGCCGGACATGACGCCTTGGTCGTAGCCGAAGAGGAGGAAGCCGGAAGAGCAGACGGAGGTGATGGCTGCGACGAGAGGGGCGCCGGTGAGGCCATGTTCCTTTCGGGGCGATATGCCGCTGGTGGTATGTTCTACATGAGTCGGGTGGTCTTTCAAAGGGGACGTATCGCCGTCCATGATGGATTGTGTGTCGATGGAGGCGTAAACGGTACGATGTACTCGAGAGTCAGAAAAGCAGCTCTGTAGCTACTTTAACTGATGCGGTGGTAAGTTTGGCTCGTTCAACTCATTAGGTTAACGATTGATATATTCTCTGCCCCACAGATCTTGGGAAGCACGTGTGCATCGCGTGTCTCCGCATCTGATGACATCACCGATCGACCAATGACAGACGGCGACAGAGCGAAGAAGCTACCAAGCTCACCATTCAAATATGAGAAGATCTCTTGTCGGGCCCGAATGCCTACCTTAAGACCAAGCAGATGCATATCGAGCCTTGCTGTAGCATGAATGGACATTTAGCCCGGCGAGATTCCCCTGCTACCGATTGAGTTGTAGGAATGTTTGACAATTAGATCTTGGTCAGGCAGACAAATTCCTATTCCATTGACCGTAAGATGTGCTGGAGCTCTAATAGCATCACGATCACAGAGAAAAAGCACCAAAAGGGAGTCGCCGAACGGATGTTTTTCGGACGAAATGAGGAAGGAGTGGCGTAACGAGAAACGTGGCTGAAGCGCGGTCGCCCTAGAGCGCTTTAGGCGCTGCATCCCGGCGGGCCTACGCGAAGGATGGATTGAGTCAATCTTGAATGTTGATTATTTCGCGCTCACAAACCCGGCAGGTCCAGTTGCAAGCCCATCTTCCTTTCCCATTGCAAGCCTTAATGATCGGAAGATATCGAAGAATGAGCTATCATATTGTTGCGTCCTCGGCTTCTTGATCGCAGCTCAAGCTTTTGCGTTGCCTTAACACTTCGGCGCTTCTGAACGGTAAGCTCATGCCCATTATTCAATTCCGGCTCCCCTACTCGGTTCGGCGAACAAGGGTAGACAGGAATCGTATGGCCGCGGAGTGGTCATAAGGTTCACGCTTCGAATTCAAGCGGTGATCTGAAGGCGACGAGCCCTGTCGCCGCGATTGACTCCCAGTCGCTGCGTGACACACACCCTTCTAGACCTTGTGCTTCAACAGGTCCTTCAGTGGAGCCATATACAAATTTGATGATGTGATCCTCTAACAGCCATCAGGGCAGGTGGTACATGGACCGGGGTGCATCACTGTCCCTGTGCTAGGAAGTCGAGGAAGGCATCGACACACCGCTGTACGACTTACTGTGATGCTCGAGACGTGTTGACTGTCATTGTATGGCACGTCAATCGTCTTGCTGCCTGGTGACAAACACAGTTCTCTTCATTGTTCCTTCCTTTGGAAAGCACAATCATTCAACTTGCAGAGAAAACCTCAAAAGGGCAAGTCAGGCTGAACAGTGCTAACGCGGATTGTTGGGACATCATAGCTCCATCCATATTCTTTTAGCACTCCAGACAAGCTGGAACCTGTCTCCATTCGCCCCTTGTTCCGACAAGAAGCCATATTTTGATGTCATTGCAAATGCCCCGCATCCAACACATCGATATCCTAGCTTCACTCTCTGCTCTCTTCAGCAACACCTATCAAAACCTTGCGTCATTTTCTTGTTAGACTGGCTGAGAGATCTCTTCAGGCTCACTCATACTCATCGCGCCTTCTTGACTCATCGAGATGCCCTTCTGCTTTAGGTTCGGCCTTGGAGAGTACTTCGCCTTCTCCTTCTCCTTCAGCATAGGCCCCGGCCCTGGCCCTCGAAATGCCATCGATGGTCGGGATATACCACGAGCTGAGCGGTTAAAGGTATGCACTCTTTTCTTTCTAGTCATGTCGGAGCCGACTGGCGAATTTTGCTGATTCCACCTCTGCAACAGCTCGCCAGCCCAATGCCAGATGCACCGTCCTCCGAAGCCGATCTATCCCCTTCAGTGTCCTACCGATCGAATGATCCTCTTCCCCAGCTAAAGCCTGGTAAAGGAAAATCCAGCACATGGCGGATAAAGGAGATGGAGGTAACGCACATTCCGCCCTTGGGTGATTACTTTAGCTATCACACACGGCGCTAATCCTTGTCTTACTAGTATACAAGTGAAGGGCCGGAGACTCCGCCTCCTAGAGCCTACCACCATACACCAGTCTCCGATGACCTGGCCAAACTTTACCTCGAGCTCGAGTCTTGCAAGCAGAGACCTAGACCGGAGAAGGCTCGTAAATCGAAGACTCGCTCGACCGACAATCTTGATGTTGAAAAGCGGGAGATAGATCATGCACTGGACCAGGTCTTGCAGAGACAGACCGCTACTGACTGGGCAAAGCAAGAAAACGTAGGTTGCTCCATCTCGTTATCTGCCCCAGCACGATTGATATCACTTGACCGCTGTTGCACATATGTCAGTCCCGAGAAAGCTCGCTTACGAAATCCTCTAGAGCAAATCCCTGTTCTTCAGCAAGCTTCCCCCTGAGGTCCGGGCTATAATCTATCAGAAGCTTTTGGTCTCTGCGCACAAAGTTGAGCACTGCTCAGACAAATTGGGGTTGAAGCGGATTGAGCAGAAGATGCTGGCTACCTACACCCCGGTAGCAGATATTGACTCCACCATACTAAGGACTTGCCGCGCCATCTACGATGAAGCTCTTCCTATCATATATGGCTGCAATGTTTTCTGCTTCTCAGGGCCTCGGGATATGTCAACATTTAGCAGCGCAGGTCTGAACGAAAAGAATGGTAGATTACACTGATGATTGGGGCCGTTGCGGATGTTGTGCTGACGCCGCATAGCTTATCTCCCTAGTCACCAACTTTATTTTGGCTTGCGACAAAATCGTTGCGGAAGACTTACTCTGATTCGACGGATAACAATTCGGGTTACCACCCCCAGGGATTATACATATTTGAGACAAGACCTACAACGGTGGCGAGAAGCGATATGCCAAGAGTGGCTAGACTTTTTGGTCGGAAAGCCTGACACATATCGTCAGGGCGGAAAAGTCCATTTTCCTTTACTAGACAATCTGGAGCTAGACTTCCGCAACTGGACTCTGGGGCCTGATGATAGCTTATATGTAAGTGCGGAGCTGTTCAGGTTCATGGTATTCGAGTTGTACTAATGCCAACAAGGTGGATCCCTATATCCAGCGATTCTCGAAGTTCGGTCCAGAACATATGAAGCGGCTCGCGGTTCGAGGAATCAAGCATGAGCCCACCTTGAAGCAACTCAAGGATGGGTTGGTGAGAGAGGGCGGGGTATTCAAGATACTCGAATGACCAAGCATACAACGGCGATGGCAGAAGATGGTCAAGGAAGGAAGATGTTGGGAGGGACAGTGATCTGAAGCGCATGTTATTCCCATAGTCATCTGTTCTGATCTCCTACTTTATGTATCGAAGCTCATAGACTAAGGCACATATCATACAGGAAGGTCATTGGTGAAGAAGCTGACGAGACAGACAGGGGAAAGCTAGCCACTTCCCTCGGCTACTCGGGCCGGACACTGAGATATATGGACTCACCTTTACATTTCCATTTATCTTAATCAAATTCGAAGCTCAAAATCACCATGTCAATTTACCCTGCGTAATAGTCTTCTACTCCTCCACGAGTGCATACGTTCCTAGTCGTAGCATATCGTCATGCCTCTTAGCTTTCACTTCGGCTGGAATGAGCGGTTCTTATTTTCCATCGCATGCTCATTCAGCATCGGACCGTCTCCTTCAACCAACGACAAGTTGATAGAGTTGAATGGTAGGCTGGATCGAAACCTGCAAGCGCAGGTCGCTAGGGACTGGGCAAGGGTCGAGGACGACAGTATGTGTTCTGAGAGCATCTATGACAAGGTATTGCACTTGGGAGCTGTCAATGGTGGAGAGAAAGTCCCGGTAGGTCTTCATACTTGCGACTTCTCTGGGCGCAGCGATCTACACAAATACACGTTCTGCCATGACTCTCCCGAAGAGCATTCAACAGTTCTTACAACATTGTACCCGCTGATGCACAAAAATGGTGGCGCTAACAGCAAGGCAGCAGGACAGTTGTCCGTTCTTCGACAAGCTTCCGCTAGAGATCAGATTGCTAGTCTACAAAGAACTGCTCGTGTCCGAAAAGACCATTGTGGGCTTGTCGATGATGGTGGGCAAAGAGCGACTGAAACGAAGGATGCAAAGTAACTACGATCCAATCCCGGACATTGATGCTGCGATACTACGGACATGTCGAAAAGCCTATAACGAGGCCATTGGTACTCTCTACGGCGAGAATATCTTCAAATTCAGCAGCATCAGGGCACTGAATGCCTTCAAGGAGGATGGATTGACAAAAGAACGGGGCAAGTCTTTACCCATGCGCATCACGGGTACAGCAGCGAACTAAGATTACACAGGCACAATCTTCTTCGGCTTCAAACCATTACCTGCCGGCAGACTTTCTTTAGTGCGGCACCTTTGCCTGAGTATCACCGTGGATTCTGATAGGGCGCTCCTATCCCTTAGTCGCGACCCCTCCCGGGACGAATTATGCCGCGATTGGGTAGACTTTTTCCTCGACCGCCCTGGCTATTGGAGGTATGTAAAGATACCTGCGTTGCATACCTTGGGACTTGACTTTTCGGACTGGCGACTTGGGCCCGCTGAAGCACTCTACGTAAGCTTTCATCCGTATATTGTGACCGTTACACCACTAAGCTTGAGCAGGTGACTCCATGGATTGAACTCTTCTCGCAGCCCGGCTGCGCTCGTCTTTCAAGACTCATCATCCGAGGCATACGACACAAACCAACGCTCCAGCAATTGGAACGTGGTCTTCTCGCAAAGGGCGGAGTGTTCCAGTATGGTCAATAGGAGAAGATCTCTTCAGTCAACGTGGCCGAAAATCATGCAAGAACGGCTGAGAATTGAGTATACCGACTATGCTCTGCGGAACATTGCATAGCATCTCAGGCAGCAAGAGCTCTTGCATCGACGATTACAATGACTTCACACACCAGAGGGAGACATCGGCGATGCTGCATCTCAGACTTGCGTACGAACCTCTCGTACAGGACTCGTGGAGTCTAGGAAGAGGTTCTAAGACATTGGTTGCAGTATTGCTGTCGTCCGAACAATCGTAAATCCGCGAACACGTTATTCTATTCTTAGTCTCGGCTGCCAAGACTCTTCGGCAGATCTTCGGCGAACAACTAGTGCCAGAGAGGCCATCTTGCACATGAACGACAAGCACAGCGAGAGAACTCCGTCGATCTACGCAAAATGTCTTGCCACTTATCGCCGCGATATCACAGGAGGCAAATGAGAAATGGAGATTCGCATTGCGTGAGTTCTTATGTCTCACCTGATTAACTCAAAGCGACCCATGTTTCCCAAAGCCGAACCATAGCTCCTATCTTTCTTTTGCAAGATCAATCCTTGGCTGCATCTGGATCGTATCACACTGGAGATATCGTTTGACGAGCCTGCTCCTGCGTGTCCTTTGTCTACTCATCATAGCCCTATCTCATCGCCAAAGATCGATCCCTTACAATATCGCCGTGAAGTCCTTCTGTAGCAGCTGCTGGTGTACCGGCCGCTTTCAACATAATCAAGGATAGGGTCAATAGGGTCTGTGGCCATGTTGACGTCGAGGGTTTATGATCGTATACGGCACCGCAGTCCCAATATCTACGTCAAAGACTGGGAACCAGAGGCAACCTCGTGCCGCTTGTTGCAAACCTATAGTACGGATAAGAATAATAAATGTCTTCAATAGAGGACTCACTGCCCATACTGCCGTCAACACAATGGATTCAGCTTATTCTTGTTCTTAGGTGGAGCCCTTCTAAGAGGGATCATTCGGTTGTATGCGCTAGCCTGATTAAGCATTTCCCTAACTTCGCATCACCTCACCTGCCTTCTCGTACTCCTCCCTAATCTCATGACTCGTCATCAACATGGCGTACTACCCAAGTCTTGAGCTGCTGTAGCCAGCTTCGTTCGACGACATTCCTACTAGATCGCAGATCCTACAGATCCCAAGACATTTAGGTGCCGCAGGGCTGAAGCTCTTATCAAAGAGCCTTGTCTAGAACCCTTTTTGAAAGCACCACCTTCAGAAACCTGTGTCAGATTATCAGACTACAACACCACACACAATCCTATACTCTTAAATTTGAGAACCTCAGCTGATGGGTACAATATTGGGACGTTGTCTTATACCGAATCTCACCCGCTTGTAAGCATCCACATCTCGCGCGTCTGTCAATTGTCAATATGCTCACTGACTACCCAACTATGACGTACAGAAGCCAGTGAGACTCGACAATAGCGATGGAGAGATATACTGTCACTGTCATCCACCCTGACAACTCCGGGACCACCCAACTGCTCATACCATTGCATCATGAGAAACCGGTGGCTGCACTCGTTGGCGAGGTTGCCCACCGTTTCGCTAAACGCTTAGCTTTGCCCGTTAAACTAGCCTTCGAGCTCCGTCTTTGGCAACAGGACGGGCCAGTCGTGGACGCAGACGACCTACTGAAAGAGGTAGTTCTTGACCCTCGGGCCGACATCATTTTCGCCACGGCCACTGGACGGCCGCAGGCCGCAGCTCGTGAGCAGAGAAGGGGTCAAGATGAGCAGCGTATTGCGGTCAGTCGTCGACACTTTAAACCCTTACATCTACTTGCGACCATTCTCTAACATAGACCCTCTACTCTAGCAACCACCTATTCTTTCCTGCCCACCGGCTCCATTGGACAACAACGACCAACATGGTTTCAAAGTCCGGATCATAACGCCAGCTCTTGCCCGAGCTCATGATAGTATACAGACCATCCCACTTTTGCAAGGTGGCATGAAGGTTCCTTCAGCTACGACGCTCTGGGACCTGAAAGCAAGGATTGCCAACTCCCTCGGTCACGTCCTTGATGATGGACTTCGACCTGATCACCAGCAAGAATGCAATTGTGCCTTCGCAAAGTACATACAAAGACAAGGCGTCTGGCAAAAGCTCGATTGCGTGGGACACACAGACTCTGGAGGAGAGCCTTCATCCTGTCAATTCCAATCAGCAAATGACTTGAGTCCATTGTCAAGCAAGTGTGCAGTCTGTAACGCCCCTATTCAAGCACACGACGAATCGTGCAAACACAAGCCCACAGGGGATACCTGCACTTCTAGTATCTTTGTTCGGATGGATACCAATTGCAAGCATATAATCCACAGTGGATGTGCTGCACACGCAGCGAAGTGGACTTGCCCTCCCAGCTGTCAAACCTGTCTGCACCCTCAAATCCAAGCAATTATCAAAGGCTGACATAGAATGAGTAGTCGTGTCCGATGGCCCTAGAGATTCGGCGCCTTCCAATATTCGCGAATTCACCCTGGTTTTCGGTGACGGCCTGATTGAAAAAGTCTGCGCAGAGCAAGCGAGCCGGGCTTCGATTTTGCTGGCCATAAGGACTAAGCTCGGCGACGAATGGGAAGAGACGAAGTTAGCAGCGGTCCAAGGGGGCGTTGAGACAGAACAGAAGTACCTCGTAGTGTATTCGCGTTACCGCCAAAGGCTAATCCCCAGCAGGGACGCGTACTTATCCATGCCCATCGTCGCCATTTGCTCAAAAGTGAGGCATGCCGCCGCGAAGCATAAAAAGCTTCAACTTGAATCCGATATTCGGCCTAGTTCAAACGCAACCCCCGACTCGAGTCCGGAAGCTGAGGTGCTGGACAGCACAGAACTTGGGGCGAGAGTCCAGGATACCTATGATTTGGACTTACATACCTCGGAGGGCTGTATCGCTGTCACTAGTACTAGTCTGACCCTCGGGCAAGCTCGTCTGGATGATCTACTCGTTGATGGAGTTCTTGACATTTATTGCGTAGAGCGGGACACTCGAGGGGCTTTGACCTCTAATATTGGCAAAGACGCCATTTTCGGTATATCGTCAGCTTGGGTACTTTTACTGCAGTTGCTTCCTCGAGAGTTCCCAGCTAACAAATCTTAGGAATTACCAATCCAACAATCGAGGCGAGGCATGGCTGCCTTTCTATCTTCACTGCGCATGTTCTCGGAGCTCATCGGCGCCAGCAAGATGGAAGAACCGGTTCAAGACTCCATAATCCGCCTTTTCCATGTCCTAACCCAATTCCCGCCCGCGGTGCTTACAATATTCACCTTGATGCAAGGCAACACGCCCACATCACCGCAATGCAGGGCGCTCATACAGTCCTTTCTCGAGCTTTTAAAGACGATCATTCCTACCAATCTTATTCGCGGAGATGAGCAGCGATATCTTGAAGGTTCTCGATTAGCTTTTGGATTCATCCTCGCGAAAGCACGACAACTCAAAGCTGTTTCAAGCGAAACGCCATTCCTACACTCCGTCAAGACGATCGATTTGACAGACGCCGGAACGCTCCAGCCGATTCGTCAGCCCGTGTCCACTTCTGTTGGACTTCTGGAAAAAGGTCACTTCGAAGCACTCCAGCCCGGGGGATCTCTTCATTGGTGCAATGGACAGCCGCCGCCCAAGTTGGAAGAGCTAGACATCCGAGCTCATCGACTGGCTTATCTGTCGGGTGGCCAGCTCTCAGAGATAGTAATCGTAGATATGGACCTGGTTACCTCAAAATTGCAACAGGACAGGTCTCTACTGCAAGCAAAAGATGACAGATTAACATGGAATCTTCACCATCTTGCCGAATTATCTGAGCGTCAAGGTCTGGGAGTCGTGCCTCCGTCTGGATTGCCGAGTTCGGAAGCACCAGTATTGACCCTTGATAGAGCCGGTTTCTTAGCCGTATACTTAGGCAAGGCCGCATGCGCGCCGCCTGGAAAGGAGTAAGTCATCGTCTCCATTTTGATCTGCTGCCGCTGGCACCGCTGATTTGTCATCAGTCATATCATGTTTCGACCTGCTTACGGCGAAGAGCACGTCGACATCGCAATTATCACTCAGCTTATTGCGCCTCTCCTTGAAGACCGTGTAAAAGACGGTACGGACATCTTTGATTCGTTCGGTGGCGGCTCCAAGCGTAAAGAAACCAAAGCAGACGAGATCGTAATGTTCTGTGTCGATTGCAGCAAGAGCATGCAGGATCCGTCCGATTTTGAAGAGCTAGCCGAGATCGATAGCGAGGAGAGCGACAGCGAAGACGGATATTCTACAGATGAAGGCTCAGATGTCGTTGCGAGCCGTGGATCTCAACACTCTCCAACTGACGAGGATGGCTCCGATGACGGCCAATGTGCAGGTATAACTTTCGGTCAAATGAAAGGTGAGATGACGATGATGCTTGGTGCCGAAGTTCTAGGCTGATTGATGAAGAGCACATTTCGCAGCACGGATCTTTCCCGGATATGCTTGCCATCATACATAGCGGTGGCTCGTTAAAGGTGACCTTTGCTCGTTATATCATAGCCTACTTGAAGACGCTCTGCACGCGCCAGCTCAAGCACTACGATACAGAAGCGAAATCCTTCGGCCAGTGGACTACAATTGGGCGCCTTCGTCAGGCCAGTGGATATCAGCATACCCGGTGGACGACTCAGAAACGATTGATGAAAGGATTTGTCACCCATCGAGAAGCGCTTGGTGATTATCTCCTCTATTGCGCAAGCATACGCACTGCGGATACATCACCATGGAAGTGGACACCTCGAGACAGCATCCCTGAAGGTCCCAAGGTTTCTCAGCCTGAATGCGCGATCTTGATCGAGGACTTGTGTATTCCAACGGTGTGGCGCTTTTGAATCCGCTTATGATACCGAAACTGATGGTAGAATAGGACTTCATTTGCCCGATCTCACAAGAACTATGCGAAGGTAAGTCAACACTCGGATTCCTACCGATGAAGGCTCTCTTGCTCGCCGATCAACGTGATGACTGAATGGGTTGTCACGGATGGTTGGCCTAGTGGCAAGCTGTTGCTCCGTAGCACTTTCCCTCATTCTCCTGGTTCTCGCATTCTCCTTATTGATGCATGCAGAGACAAGTCCTATACTGCTCTATTCATTCCTTGCGTCCATGGCAATCAGCCGACTGATTTGATATCTAGATCCGGTTATTGCTTCCGATGGCTTTACATACGATCGGAGATCAATATCACGTTGGTTTCAGATCCGAAAGTCGTCGCCATCTACCGGCCTTGAAATAAACGATACAGTGCTTCGAAGCAATGGCTCTCTTGCCAACAATATCAGAAAATGGGTTCAGGGCGAAATGCTTGCAGAATCGACACCACCAATGCCAAAGAAACCACGGTATGCGCCGTCCAGACCTGCGACTATGGATATTGATCTTGTTGGCCCTGGGACACCATTTCCCCGTCATGTGCCTAGAAATTTATCTGGCGCGAACCTGTATCGATATGCTTTCCAGGGGATGAGAGGGCAGCATGCGACGTTCGATCTACGCCACAGTGGTCAGCTGGTCAGTCCATCTCAAGAGACAGTTGAGCAGCAAGGCCTCCAGCATCGGTCCGTCGTACATATCAATCTCAATCCTCGGCTTGACCAGACCTCGAGGCCCGAGTTGGAACCTGGAGCGGGCGGCTGTGATAGCGAGCGGGAAAAGCTAACACTAATCAAGGTATACGGCAATCGAGAATTTGAACTCTTCTCGTACTGGGTTCCGACCAATAAAACTTTCTTGTTCGAAAGCTTGATATTCCGTCATTGGAGGTATCAGGCTGAACTTGGTAATGGCTTTCAAGAGCATGATATCGACATTTGGACGGCAAATAGAGCTGTTGGAGATCGCAAATCCGTTGGTTGTATCACCCAACCCTGGGATCGGATAGACCCTTCGCTACCGCCAACATATGGGAAAGGTGTTCTAGGAAAGGAGATGCTATACTACGAGTCTGGCGAGACTAGGGAAGAGACTCAATTGGGTCTCTCACATCGTGATCTATTGGTCCTAAAATACAAGGTGGTACCTCATGCGTATCAAAAAACTCTTGCAAGGAGGACATCCAAGAATTCCAAGACCATGTCCAGAGTCAGTACATCTCCTTCCTCAAGTTCCATAGCTGATGGAGAAATCAGCTTGACACCGCCAAACATATCTTTGAGGCCTTCGTCAACCGCACGCTAGCGTATAACCTGGCTTCCCATATTGGTCAGTCGTCCGGCTGTCACTTGAATTTAACTGACGTTCATTAGGATTAATCAGATTCAGTGACGTAACGACGCTTTCACAAGACCTAACGTATGCCATCGAAAACTTTAGATCCTCGATGAGACAGATGCAAGCCGGGGGAGATACATCAATCTGGGATGCGCTAGCGCTGGCTAATGATCGTCTATCTACTTACGCGCATCAAAACCCGGAAGTCCGAAAGCGTATCGTATGCCTTTCGGATGGTCAGGATACTTCCTCGAAAAACCGGAGCTGGGAGGTATGCAGCAACCTCGTACAGAACGGCATAATTGTCGATTCATTCTGCATCGGAGCAGAGAACAACGTAGACCTAAAGACGATCTCCCTCCTGACTGGAGGCTACAAATTCGTTCCCAAAAGCCTGGAGCAAGCGATGGCCATCTGTGAGATGGAACCTGTGCTGACGCAACTCGACAGACCTTCTAGGACAGTCCAGCTTCAGGGACAGCCAGTCACGAGTCAGAGCTTCTTAGCAGCTTCAAGTCGTGCGACAGCGGATATTGTCACTCAAGATATCTTTCCTGGCAGGAAACAGCACCCTAACCTAAGTGATTCGTTCGTCTCCATCTCCGACGCAAGCCGTATGCCCAGCCAAAAAGCAGCGTCGAGCGAACCAGGTCAAAGATCGAATGCAAATGTTCGCCCTGCGCGTCTGTTGGCCGAGATCCGCAATGTCTCCCTCAATACCCATCCGTACTATGAGGTCTTTGTGTCTGAGTCCGATATGGGTTTCTGGAAGATCTTGATGCAAGGCCCACCGGACAGCCCCTATTCAAATGGATCATTCCTGCTCTATCTACATATGGAGGATAACTACCCAGCGTTCCCTCCCAAAGGACGATTCTGCACTCCGATTCTGCATCCAAACATCAATCGGCATGGCAGAATCTGTCACAGCATACTCGATCGTAAAAGTCACCCACTGAACTTCAAGAGCCCCAGCTGACCCATCAAACAGGCAACTGGACAGCAGACACATCAAACGTGCAACTCCTCAATACCATCTATTCATTATTGTTGACGCCTGAGTTCAGTGATCCTGTGTAAGATAACCTTCATGGATCTTCCTCGGCCTCTAAGCTGACGCAGAAAATAGCAATACCATGGTGATCCTTGAATACCATTGGGACCAGTTGGCGTTTCAGGAGGATGTCCGCGCGCACATAAAGAAGCACGCCAGCAAGCCCAAAGAGGAAATGCGCAAGGAAATACTCGAGGAGTGATCTGGCTCGTAGTCGGGATGTGGGTGGATCTGAGAAGATAGGTTTGAGATTTGCGAGCCTGCTTCAAGGCATGAGCTACTCATCCTTTGCTTGCAAATATGTGCTTGCTGCCAAATATCCCATACTATGCACTGGTAGGACGCACCTTTCAAAAGTAGTCCAGTCAGCCGACTGCTCTTCCCTAATGAACCACCGGTTCAGCCGTCGTGGTATTCGGCGCACATGTGATTCGACGCTTTCCCCATTCTGCTGTGGGCCATTGCTGGTCGAATAAATCTGTTTTTCCTTACGGCGCTGAGAAAGGAGATAGCGTTCCAGTGTGATCGGGGCAGTTACTGATTCCACCTATCACGCGTCTGAATACAATATGAAACATAATACGTAATGTAGGGCCTGATTGTCATATTCTAGGTAGGATCAACAAAGTAACTGAGTAGGTCCTACCTAGTCTGATGTTGGCCTCCAAACGGGACAAGTGACGTATTTGCACCTCACCAGCCACCCTACCATGTCCGTCAACACCTCAGAAAACCTGCGCGGCACCAACTTAAATAGTTCGAATCCATGATCGCTGGAACTCCTTCTAACCATGTTACTCGACCAAATGTCGAGTCTGAGTGTGCAGCTTGAAGTTTAATCATTTGACTTTCAAAGCTAGGAAATTCGACCCCTGCTCCACTCTCAGAGCCATGCTGAACAGACATTCCTCGTGGCGTCTACACTTCGCTCAGAATGCCGCGCTCATAGCCATCAGCCTTCTTTTCATACCCTTCGACACCTTCGTCCTTCTCCTTAGCTATGCTGCCCGACCCTTTCTCCGCCAGCATGCAGCACGAAGGCGCATACGGCGCTCTCCAGCGTTCCGCCCAAAAACCATTCTGGTCACAGGAGTCGGGATGAGCAAGGGCTTGACATTGGCGCGTATGTTCTACAAAGCTGGTCACAATGTCATCGGGGCCGACTTCGAGCCGTACGCCATTCCTGCCTGTGGGAGGTTTTCCAAAGCGTTGGATAGGTTCTACAATGTGCCCACCGTCCAGGGACCGCATGGATCAGCATACTACGCCCAAGAACTACTCGAAATCGTACGGAGAGACAAGGTCGACCTTTGGGTTAGCTGCTCTGGGGTTGCATCTGCGGTGGAAGATGGGCTAGCGAAGGAAGTCATTGAACGTCAATCCAATTGCAGATGCATACAATTCGATATTCGTACCACCTCAACCCTGCACGAGAAGCACTCATTCATCGAGCAGGCGAAACAGCTGAGGCTGCCAACCCCAGATACCTACAATGTCACTTCCAGAACGGCAGTCCATCAGGTCCTGAATCGTACGGAGAAGAAGAAGTACATCCTTAAGAGCATTGGGGTAGATGATGCCAATAGAGGCGACATGACCATTCTTCCACGACGAACTACCAGCGAGACATATCATCACGTGGCCAACGTGCCCATCTCCCCACAGAAACCATGGGTCCTACAGCAATATGTGCAAGGAAGGGAATACTGCACGCATGCGCTCGTCGTCGACGGCAAGGTCAAAGCGTTCGTAGCGTGCCCATCCTCGGACCTGCTGATGCACTACGAAGCGCTGCCGGCTGGCTCCATTCTGAGTAAGGCGATGCTGAAGTTCACCGAAGCGTTTGCAGCGAGGAGCGAGGGAGGTATCACAGGTCATCTATCTTTCGATTTCGTGGTCGATGAAGTCGCTACGGAGAGAGGGGCTGAGATGGTTCTGCAACCGATCGAATGCAATCCGCGGGCGCATACCGCAGTGGTGCTATTTGATGGGAATAGCGCCGACATGGTGAGAGCGTACATGAGTGCCGTCAAACCCCCAGTGAACGGAGTGAATGGAGTGAATGGGCTGAATGGAGACTACGAGCATGGGACCGTCACACCGAGCAATCCTTCCAAGTACTATTGGATCGGCCACGACTTGGTCGCGCTGGTGCTCTATCCACTCTTCCAAGTCTTGATGGGCAAAACCACCGTCACGGCCTGCATTCAAAGCTGTCTCACCTTCCTCGAGCATCTCCTCTTTTGGAAGGACGGAACCTTCGAAGTGTGGGATCCACTGCCATGGTGGTGTCTTTACCATATCTACTGGCCTGGCCACTTCCTACGTTGTATCCTACGGCAACAGAAATGGAGCCGGGTGAATGTTGGCACGACCAAGATGTTTGTCTGTTGAGATATCGTGTCTTTCCGATGTCTGTCATTGTTGAAGGCGGAAGATAATCACAGCCACACCATCAATTAAGTCGCCCAGCCAAAAGGGCATTCACAGAATCCGCGAAGCGAGGAAACGGTTTCTACCGCTTCGGAATTAGCGGCTAACCTACTTCGTGGCTCTGCACCCACGTCTTCATAGGGGGCACCCCTACGAGAACGTTATCTCCGCAATATCCTGATGTCCGGTTCTTCACTATCATCATGAGCAGCATAATGCACACGGCAGATGCCTTATCAGAGATAATCTACCTCCATCGGTTCTCGTCCTGTATCATGGACTCCAACATCCCCACCATCAGCTTCAGAAGAGCCGAGCATCAGTCGTTGGGCTCCTCTGCAGTTCACAGATAGAAGCATAATTTCGGACTGACCGTGGTTTGGTCTCGTATCTTAGCGGCCTCTGATATCGAGTCTTAATGGGGCTTCGAGAGAGTATGGCTCAGGTGATGCTACTGGAGGCTGGTCACGGTCACAATGTCGATATCAGAGATAGGCATGTACATAGGTTAATCATCATTCATTAACATGGTGCCTGAGCACCGGAGTCAGGAATCGAAACCTCCTACAGGCCATTGCAGGCGTGATTCAGCTGGGATCGTTCACGATAGATCTCAGATGATAGCTATTGATAGGCAAGCCTACCTACTTTAAGAAATAAGGAAGATGTCAGGAGTGTAGAGGGGGCACTGGATATTAGAGAGGGGCATCCACCTTCACGGCCCCAGTGCAAGCTCTTTTCTAGCGTCACCAAGAAACCGGCGATTGCCCGTCTCCAAAATCCGACCTTAGGGGCGCCTTCCTTCCCCTGCTTCATCGTCCCCTCGCCCAACTCAATCGTCCGTTCGGCCCCAAATCCAGTCCGCCTCTTGATCAGCAAGCAACAGCGACTCACACAGACGTCGCCCTTTCCTCATGCGAGTCCGAAGGGATCACGATGGATATAAACCCATCGTGCGGGACCTCTCTTTGTCCTCGTACCCTCCATAGTTCTTCCGTACATTCTTGATAACACTTCCACATACTCTTACACATATCCATATACAGCCATTGATATCTGTCTACACAATGGGTTCTCTCTTCCCAAGAGTACCGGTATGTCTTACACCGGATCCCCTTTTACCTGCAACGCTGACATTTCATCTTTACTCAGGCCATACCTCCGCTCAACCCCAATGTCAAACCCCCATATGCTGCCACGACCGCCAATCTAGGTGGACTACCCACCGTCCACACCGATGTTCCAATCACCGCCGTCTTCCTCTTCCTCTTCATCCTCGGCGCCATCACTCACATGGTCATTTTCCAGCTCAATCAACGTCGGGGGCATAGGTTCATCATGTCCGGCATGATGTTCGGATTCTGCATGGCCCGCACCGTCACCTGCATCATGCGCATCGTTTGGGCGACACGACCCTTCAATGTCCGTATCGCGCTTGCAGCCCAGATCTTCGTCGCCGCGGGCGTGGTGCTGCTCTTCGTCATCAATCTCATCTTCGCCCAGAGGATCATAAGGGCATCCCGCCCGCATAGCGGCTGGCATCCTCTGATGAGCTTGTTCTTCAAGGCGATTGTTGCCATCATTGTGATCTCTCTGATCATGCTCATCACCAGCGTCGTCCAGTCAGCCTACACACTCAATGCGAACACCCACCGTATCGACCGGGACATCCAGCTCTACGGGCAGACCTTGTTCGCCGTTATCTCTTTCCTTCCCATCCCGCTCGTCATTCTTGGTCTCGTCATCCCGCGCAAGACTCGTGTGGAGAAATTCGGCAGCGGGCGATTCAGGTCAAAGATATATATCCTACTCTCGGCTGCCGTTCTGCTCTGCCTAGGTGCTACTTTCCGCTGCGGCACGAGTTACCTTACCCCTCGCCCTCGTAGCGACCCGGCGTGGTATCATTCGAAAGCATGCTTCTACATCTTCAATTTCGTTGTCGAGATCCTAGTCATCTTTCTATACATCGTCATCAGGGTTGACCAGAGGTTCTGGGTTCCAAACAATAGTCACATGTGGGGCGACTACTCGCGCAGCAGGCCGGGGCATTCAAATATTGGCCCGGACGGGAAGAACGAGAGTGTAGGCAGGCTCCAGAACATCTTGTCTGAGGAGGAGGTTTTCGACGAGCAGCCGTCTCCGAAGACCAGACCCGTGAGTCAAGCTAAAGACGAGGAGGCAGCAGTGGGAACAGCAGCATGAGGGGGACAGGTGGGCGCAAAAAGATCTTGGTACTTGTTCCAGCGAGGCGTTGACCGGCACATTATGACTTCGGATGTTTTGGGTATGTCTTAATTAGCATGGCAGCACGGCGTTTCTATACCCATCAACAACTCTGTATCGATATTACGCAGTAAAGCAACTACTTCGTTAATCAAAAATTATCACTCGTTGTCTCGCGTTCTCTATATTGAGAAGTCTGTTGACATCCCCGAGGAGAACACCGACTTTGGTTTTCCTGTGCATGAGGCACCATGACAACGAATATGGGCCCGCGAGAATCGGGAACCTTCGCGTCGGCTTGGTCGACCACCACAGGTCCTGATCTTCACAATATCTCAAGTAAGAACCGTAGGTTTGAGCAGGTTTGCCGTCGGTTTGGAGAGTGGAGGAAGGTTTTGGAATAGGGCTATTTTCTCAACCCTGATTCATCTTGTGGCGGATGTCACCAAATTGTGCCCAAAAACTTCCCTACATGCTCAAATTACATTTTTGGAAATAATTTATCAACACAATATTCAATTAACTCAATTAACGTGTTATTCGAATTGTCTAACTATTGCGCATCGACTAGTATTTAATAGTTATAATAAAAAGAGACAATTAATCTTTAATAAGTTAATATCTCTTCAAAAATATCTATAAATACAATATTATTTTATATATTAATATTGAAGATTTGTTTATTTATATTAGTGTAATCGTTAGATTAAATTAAACACTTTTTTCTCAATTTAGTTTATTCTCTTAAATCTCGTAGAATTAAATTAGAATTAAGACGCAAATTCGATCTTAAAGTCGAATTTGCGTAAATTAATGTCAAGAATTTAAGTTAACTTTGTCGCGTTAACATTTGTTTATCTTATCTTATCTTATTTACGCGTTAATTCGATTAAACTAGCGCAAAGTTTACGTTAATTATATACGATTAGCATAAATCTTGCGTTAGTTCAATCGAATTAGCGCGTTACGTAACATTATATAATTGAATAAATTAAGTTGAACATTCGATGCGTCTTATGCGCTCGATTTATTCGATTAAACTAGAATTTTTGCTCGATTCCAAAATTAGAATTGAGCAAATTAACTTGTTCGAATTGAAACTTAACTTGTCGATTACGCTAATTTGTATTTAAAAAAAATTATATCTATATTTATTATAAAATAATTGCTCGACAAAATAGTTTGCTATTTAAAATTGACAAGAAATTAATCTATGCAAACAAATATAATAAATATTATTAACAAACTAATTATTAAAATTAATTGCAATTATAAAAAAATAAAAAAAGATATTATAGTTATACGCAAAACTATAATAGATTTTTTTCTATTATTATTTTTATCTTTCTTTATATACTTTAAAAACAACTTATAAAGCTAGTTATTTATAGTTTTTTTCAAAAATATCTTAAGAATATCTACAATTATTTAAATTAGATTTAACTATTAATAAAAATGCAAAAATTATTGTATATTTAAGTAACAATAAATAAAAACAAATATTGCAAAAAATATTTATCAATAATTCGAAATAATTCTCTAGAAGTTCTATTAGCAATTTAAGATTCTCGAGATTATTATGTCGATATCTTAGTTCTAAAACTATATTAGTAGATTTAGTTAATTTCAAATTAACTTCAAGTATTATCAAAAATTTAAGAAATACGTTAAACATTATTTAGATATTACTTGTATTGTCAAGACTTGTCAAGCAAAATCTACAAATACTATCTATTATACGCAATTAACTATACGCAATTAATTATGCGCAATCAATTATGCGCAATTAATTATACGCAATCAATTACGCGTAATTAATTGCGCAACTATAGAAGATGCTTTTATCTATACATTACTCTCGCGTAGAAATCTTGCAAATTGTTCGATTTTACTATACAAATTATTATAATGTAAGCGAGCAATAAGCGAAGATCTAATCGAAGTACTGCGAAAATTCGTGCGTATCTCGAATATCAAAATTATACTTTTTGTTAAGTTTTTTTTTATTTTTCAAATGCAAGCTTCTTGTTGCTTCTCGAGTATTCTCGAGATTGATCTTAAATTACTTGAGCTATCTTAACATCTTAAAATTAAAAGATTGATTTCTTAAATTGTTAATGTTTTTTTAAAATATAGTCGAAAATATTAACGCATATATTATATAATTTGAAATAATAATTAAAAGTATTAGAGCAATAAAGAAGTTTTCTAGTAAAAATATTGAAATCTATACAATTAACAAAGAAAAAATTAAGAATTAAGAATTAACAATATTTAGATTACTATATTAGGGAAAAAAACAAAAGCAATTATTTTAATATATATAATAATTTTTAACAAAATAAAGATTAAAAAATAAAATCTTAAAAATACAAAATTGCAAACAATAATTATTTAGAAAATATAAAATTAAAATACAAATATAAATATAAAGAAACTTAAAGATATAAAAATAGTATAAATCGATTAAAAACAACAATAATTTGCTTAGAATTAAAAATACATATTTATAATTGTAAAGATTTTAATATTAAAAATAGTTAATATTATTTTTAATTTTAGTCTAATAATAAATAAGCAAATTAAATTAAATTAATATATAATAAAATATGCAAGATTATACAATACTTTAAATATTATTATTACTAATATATTATAATCTAATATATAAAAGAGAAAAAATATAATTATTGTATTAAATTTTACGCTATTAATTTTAAGACTTGTTTAATAAACTACAAATCTAGATACTATCTATATAAAGAAAATTATAAATTATAATAAAAAAATTGTTTAAAAAAGCGAAAGAAAATATAACAAGTAATTATCGAAAAAAAAAATTATATTGATTTCTAATAAAAAAAAACAATAATTAAAAACAAACTTTACTTTAGTTAAAAAAAAACTTTAATTATTTAGAATTATAATTAATAGTTTTAGACAAACTATAAACAAAAAATATATAAAATAATAAAATAATAAGAAATTAAAAAGATAAATTATTTTTGAAAATAACAATATTTAATTTATTGTAAATATTAATAAATTAAAAACAAAACTCTTAATTTATATTATTTGTAAAATTAAGTAAAAAAAGAGAAAAAACTCTATATAAAAAATCGAACAAAGACAACTTCTATCTAGAAATTAATAAAATATTGCTAATATTAAAAAATACTAATACAATAACTCGATTTAGTTAACAATTATATTAGAGAATTATACTTTATTAATACTACAATATAATATTAACAAATCTAGATTAAACATTATAATATTATTATTTAAAAATAAAAATATTACAAACTTTAATATATTAGTTATTCAAAAATAATAAAGAAATTTTTATTAATCTATTACAAATAATAGATTAAGCTAGTACTTCAAACTATAGTATATAAATAATAAAAATATTAAAGTATATTTCTTTATTAACAAACGTATAATATTTGCGTTATATATAATAATATACAAATTTAAGAATTTTTGTTCTTTTACTTTAAGATTAGTAAAAAAAGAACAATTAATATATATAATATCTATAATTTGTAGCATAATCGACAAATTAAGTTTTAATTCGAACGAGTTAACTCGCTTAATTCTAATTCTAAAATCGAGCAAAAATTCTAGCTTAATCGAGTAAATCGAACGCATAAAATGCGTCGAATGTTTAATTTAACTTGTTCTATTATATAATATTATATAACGCACTAATTATATGCAATTGACATAAATTCTACGTTAGCTCAATCGAATTAGCGTAAAATCTACGCTAACTTAATCGAGTTAACGTATAAATAAAATAAAATAAGATAAACGAATATTAACGCGACAAAGTTAGCTTAAATTCTTAATATTAATTGAATAAAACTCGATTTTAAGATCGAATTTGCGTTTTAATTCTAATTTAATTCTATAAGATTTAAGAGAATAAATTAAATTAAGAAAAATGTGTTCGATTTAAGTTAACAATTATACTAATAATTTGTGCAAAAATATTAAGAATAAAAACAATTTATTACTTTTATACGTAATATTAGTAAAAAAAAACAAATAACAAATATATAGACTAGTCGCGTTGACTCGGAAATGTCACGTGCAAATGTTAGAACTTAAGTCAAAAAAAAATCGAAGAATCGAATCGTTTAAAGTTGTTTAGTTGATTACTATAAGTAGTTTAACGCAAAGCGCGCTAAACTACTTTGAGCGATTCGATTTCAAAAAATCGTCGCAATTCAATCTTAACGTTGAATCGAACTAAAGAGATAATATTATAACTTGACTTAACGATCAATCTACAAATATATAGTAACAAAAGACTTTAATTTTTATTATCTTAAATAAAATAACAATAAAGTAAAAGCTAATACAAATATATATAAGCTAGTAGTTATAACAAAAAAGTTTAAATTAAAAAGAATATTATTAAGAGATATAATTACTTAAAGACAAGAAAGCGAACAAATTATTATTAATTTTATCTTTATTCTTCAACTTTTGCAAAAAAGCTTTATTAGATACGATATTGCGAAAAATATAAACAATTGCTTAAATCATTATTTTATATATATAATATCTAATTTATATACAATAGTTACAAAATCTATAAAGAGAAAAAACTAAAACAAAATAAATATAAAGACAAAAACTTTATACAAAATTCTAAACAAAAAGATTATTAAGAAGCTAATATTTATATTATTTAATAATATCTTTAATAACTTTAGAAATAAACTAAATATATAAATAGACAATTTTGCAAAAATAGTTAGAGCAACTATTAAGAATTTAATATTAGTTGTCAAAATTTAATTTAAATTTAAAGCAAACTTTATAAAAGAATATAAAAAGATCTTTCGTAAAATTAAAAAATATCATTATATACAATAATGCAACAAAAGTGACAAAAACTAAAAAAAAGTATATTATAATTAAAAATTATCTCAAAAAAATAATACACAAAACTATAAAAATTTGATTTTAAAAAAAATCGAAAAAGACTACAAATTAATTTCTAAAATATAAAATATATATAAATAAATTTGCTTAAAAATATTGCAAAAAGCTTGCATTCTATTATTATATAATTATTTACTATTATTATTAACAATTAATTTTAATAAAAAGATAAGTATTTTGCTAAAAGTATTCTTTCTATTATTTTTACAAATTGTTACGCTAATACTTTCGTAAAAGATATTAGAGCGAGTTATGCTATTAAAGAAATTTGTAAACGTCTTTAGACAATGCAAGCAATCATTTAATAACAAGAATTGCAACTATAAACAATCTTATATTTAATAAATTTTCACAAATGATTTAATAAATCAAAGTAACAATAAGTAAAGACTTAAAATAAGTTGAACACAATTTATAAAAAAGTCGCGTTCAAAAGTTATATACTTTTTCATTATTTAAGATTTAAGATATTTAAAATGTTCAAAATCTTAATTATCTTAATTATTTTAATTTTATTAACAAATCTTCTCTTTTTAATTATCTTGTAAAGAGCGATGTGCGACGAATAATATTTGTTAACACGCAATTCGTAACACTATCTCTTTTCTTCAAGAATTGTCGTTTCGAAATTATTTATTCTCTCTTATTATGTTAATCAAGTTAATTATTGAACAACGTTGCAATTTCGTTGCGAATCGTCGCTATAAATGCGTTCTTTTTACAATGCGTTCTTGTCGAATTTGCGTCGCATTCAACATATCTTGTCGAATAAATAAAGAATATCTTAAGTGTAAGAAGTGTTATCGAAAGAATTAAAAATGCGATTTGACTTCTAATTATTAGAAAATGAATAAAATTATTCAAAAGACTAAAAAGCTAAATGATGAAATAACAAAATTGCGTCTAAGAATTGCGCAAAAAAAGAAATAAAGAAAACACTAATTTTGTCGTTTAAAAAATATAAATAATGCGAAGTCGAAAAATATGTTAAAGATCAAAAAGAATAAGAGAGAAATCGAATGTATTAAAAAGACGTTCAAGACTTTATTTAATACTATTATCGATTTTTTATTGTTCACTTTTTTGTTTTTCAATGCTTTGTTAACTCTTATAAGTGATTTTGTCGCTAACGAAATCGTCGCAACTTGTTAAAGCATTTCTTCAAGTTCTTAAGTAACTTTTATGTATTTTCGAAGATAAAATATTCTTTTCATTTAATAAGATATTTTTAATCTTTCTATTATAATTTTTTTTAAATCTTATATTGTTTCTTTTTTTATAAAAGAAAATAAAATGTGTCTTGTAAAAATGTGATTAAATTCGCTAATTTCAACAATAAAATATAAAATACTAAAAATATTTTGACGTTCTTAAGTAAATCGAATTCGTAATTAATTGATTTCTTTGTTTTTTTAACGAAAAACGATTCGACTTTGATATAATTCAATTTCTTGCTTAACTTTCTTGTCTTAAAATTTTTCGTAAAAAGATATATTTTATTTCTTTTCTTTAATTAAGATGTTGTTTTTCGTTTTTTATTCTAATACTTAATCGACTTCTTTTGCATTTTTGAGATGTTGTCATATATCTTTTTTAATGTTGTTACTCTTTTAATAACTAATTGAGCTAATAGATGCTTTCGCTTTTTCTTGAAAAGATTAAATTTTTTGTTATAATTAACGAAGAATAAAGTTATTTTAGTGATATTCGAAATCTTTGCATTTAGTGTTAATTAAGTTATAGATAAAAGTAATACTTAATTGTTGTAAATATTGTTGATACAATGTCTTAAATATTGCTCTAAACTCTAGTTTGTTCGTTCTATTTAATCGTTCGTAATCAAGTAATAGACAATGAACATTTTAAGTCTCGTTTTTAACATTAATAGAAGCGTCTTTCAATAATTAGATGTGAAGAATTTATCTTTGTTACTAATTAATTCTTTAAATATATTGTAATATTATATAAGTCGATTTAATACAATGTATTTTAATTGTTTTATTGTGAACTTTTTCTTACATGCGATAATATGTGAATACTTGATAAATTTATTAATTATTATTAGTATCGAATTATATTTGTTTTTAATTGCTAAATTTGTTAATTTAAGCAACTTAATAATAAAGTTTATCGTAACTTTATTTTATAACGATTTAAATAATTTCTAATATTAAATTTTGTTATAGTTCACATATGTATTATGTTTGTTTTGCTAACAATTAAGGCATTGTTTAATGTATATCTTAATAGTTTATTTTATTTAAAGAAACTAATAATGTTAACGTAAAAATTAAAGAATTTTGATCATTCTTAAGTGTTTTTGCAATAATTTATCATGATGTTTCTTTATACATTTGTCGATTTTGTTAATAGATATTTGAAGTTTTCTCTTTTTTATTGAAAACTCTTTTTTATCGTCTTTAAGTATTCGTAAAATAGCATTCAATTTGTATTTATTTGCTAATAATAATTCGTTTTTGTTAACTTTAAGTATGTTGTAATTAAACGACTTCTTTATTTTTATATAATTACTTCTTTTGCTAAATGCGTTTGCTTTGTTATTATCTTTGTCTAATATATATTGTATTTTAAATTTGTATTATTTAAGTTATTTTAATTATCGCATTTGTCTTTTGTTAAGCTATTTAATAGTAGTAAAATGTAAAAGATTCTTGTAATTTGTAAGAATCGTAAATTTTAATAATTTTTCGATGTATATTTTTCATGATTTTAGAAAGACTACAATAGCGAATAGCTTCTTATTGTAAATATTATAATTTTGTTCGATTAACGAGAATTTTCTCGAAAAATATATTATTAAGTGTTATATACCTTTATGCTCTTAATTGAAGCATGCATCAATAACTAGATTTAATGCGTTAATTTTAATATTATTTGACAATCGTAAGTTATACATTTTTAATATTAATTTTTTTAAGCATTTTAGCTTAAGATTCTAAAATAATTTTTTTTTGTTAATTTCTATATTTATGACGTCTTCTTTTTCGTAAAATTCGTTAATAATATTGCATTAACGAAGTAGTTCTTAATAAACTTTTTGTGATAATTTATAAAATTTAGAAAGAATTAAATTTTTTTACATTAATAAATGATTTTTATTCTTTAATTGCTTATAGCTTCTTAAAATTTATGCGTACTTTATGTTGTTTAACGACAAATTTAAAAAAGTTAATTTCTTTTCGATAAAATTCGCATTTCTTTAGTTTAAGATATAAGTTTTTTTTATTTAAACATTTTAATACTTTGAAAATCTAATTTATATATTTTTTCAAAATATTTGAGTAAATTATAATGTCGTTCAAGTATACTATAACAAATCGATTCAAATATTGTTGTAATGTATTATTAATTATTTTTTAATACGTTGTCGAAACGTTCGTAAATTCGAACGACATTATTATATATTTGTATAATTTATATCGTATATAAAAAGTTGTTTTTTATTCTTTCTTTGTTTTTATTTTAATTTGATTGTACGTTTTTTGTAAATTTAATTTGATAAAGTACTTTACTTCGAATAATCGATTTTGAAATTCGTTAATGTTAAATAGTAAATATTAATGTTTTATCGTAATATTGTTTAGCTTTCGATAATTAACACATAAACGAAAAGTTTCGTTCTTTTTAAATACAAAGAGAATTAAACATTTTGTCTATAATTAAGATTTTTTAATAAATTTTTTTTTTCGTTTTTTGCTAAATATTTGCGAAGAGTTTCTAGTTTCTTTTTAAATAAGATATATATAAATTTAAACGTAAATTGTTTGTTTAATTCAAATTTAATCTCGTAATTTTACGATTAATGTTTAAATAAAATCTTAATTGTTTTCTCTTTTTAAAATAAATGCTCTCAATTGTTGTATATTCGTAATATGTGCTTTAGCAATTCTCTTATTATATTAAATAGTTTAGAACTCTTAAAAGATTCGCATTTTTTTTCACTTACTTTAACTTTGTAATTTAATTAATCTTTATTAATGTTTATTAAGTCGAACTTTATTAGATCGTTTTTTTGCGAAAATGCAAACTCGCTACTTGCGATCGAATTTCAACTTAATCTTTTATTTATTATTGAACGTTATTGATACGTAGATTAAATGTGAATTGTGTGATCACATTGTACAAATCTAAATACTCGTATATTTTAATTAATTTCTAAATTGTGCTACTTCGATTAAGGCATTTCTAGAACGATATTGTAAGTAATTATTTTTACTATATTAAAAATTAGTTTCTCGTAATGTTGCTAAATAGCTATCGATAATAATTTCGTCTTTTTATTTATTTTTTTATTTCTTGCAAGTAATAAGTTTTCATTTACAATTATTAGATTGTAAGCGTTAGACTTCTTTTGAGTAAAATATTCTTTTTTCTCTATAAAAGTTCTAGTTATAAAATTATTTATCGCATTAAAATTAATTATTGTTGTAAATTAACAATCGTTAATCTTAATTAATGTGATAAAACATCGTGCGTGCGTTATTAAATTTATTTGTTGTTGTTAAGCTAACATATTGCATTTCTTTAATATACTTTTTATTAAGAAATTTAAACTTTTCTTTGCTTTTATGTTGTAACTTTTGCTTTAAACGTTTATTTGCGTTAAGCTTTCTTCTATTGCTAAATTGCTAACTTTAACTTTCTAGAAAACTAATTAACTTCGTTCTTTTTTTTTAGATAAATTTAGTATAAGTCGTCGTAACAAATTGTTTAATTAAGGCTTGCGTATATTGTAAGATTTAATTGTCTTATTATAATGTTAAGTATATTTTCTTTTGTAGTAACATTATTTTTTAGCTTCTTCTCGCATTCGTTTACGATCTTCGATAAGTTAACTAAAGTTTTAAAATAATTTGTAATGTCTTTTATGCATTCGTAAAAATTCTTCTAGTTATACTTTTTATTTAAGTCGATAATTAAACTATAAAATTTAATAGTTTTCTAAAGTGCTTAATTAACTTTCTACGTAAATGCGAATATCTTGTTTAATAATGTTTTATCTAGAACTTTCTATAATTAATTTAAGTTCTTCATTAGATAATAATTGTTATTTGATTTAATTTTAAGAATATTCGCTTTTGCGTTAACTTGCTTTCTAATGTTATTTTAGTAATCAAGTATTTCTTTTAACATAATATTAATTTGTCGACAATTTATTAAGTTTCGTAATCAACAATCTCTTACAAAGTGATTCGATTTATCACATAAATAGCACGTTTTTTAAAATTTATTATTTTGCTTTTCTTTAGAGTTTTTCTTTTTGCGTCGTTAAGTAAAATTTAATTTTATAAATGCAAACTTACGATAATTTAAATTATTGTATTTCTAATTAGAACAAAATTTTTTCTAATAATATTTAATCGTTAATTCAAAGAAGATTCTTGCTTTTTTGTAAAATTAATTGTATTGTTTTTTCATAGCTCTTTTATATAATTTGTCGTCGAAATTAATAATTACTTCAATGAAGTTAAACATGTCGCTAATGAATTTGTTATCGCGCATAATTTCGTTCTTAAAATTGTTCTTAAAATTTTGTCGAAACATTATTATAAGTGCGACATCGTTTCATTTAATAAAATTAATATATTTTTAAAATTTGTTGCGTAATTTGTTGCAAAGATGTGTTAAATTAAGTGTTAAATTATTCTTTTCGCAATTTGTTTTTCGTTAAATGTTTCGAAGATTCTTCGAAGCTCTCTTTTGAAATTATCGAAATTCGTAAACATCGCACGAGAGTTTTCGTTATAATTTTTCAAATATTTGCGTAACTTTAGTTTGAGTCAATGTTAAACTCTTTCTCTAAAAAATGTTAATGCGAAAATCGTCTTCTTGTTCGCTAAAACAAGATAAAAAATGAAATAAATATTCATTTGCATAAGTTAATTCTTTAGGTCAATACAATCTTTATGATAAACGTCAAGTTTGTTAATTCTTATTTTGTCGTCTTTATTAATAGAGAGTCGATGTGATGTTATTAAGTTATTGTTTAAGATAAAAGCGTATTAATTTAATACAAACATCCTTAAAGTGTTCAAAATGTTACGTTAATACTTTCGTAAAAAATATTAAAGCGAATTATGTTATTAAAGAGATTTGTAGACGTTTTTAAACAATGTAAGCAATCATTTAACAACAAGAATTGCAACTATAAACAATCTTATATTTAATAAATTTTTATAGATAATTTAATGAATCAAAGTAACAATAAGTAAAGACTTAAGATAAGTTGAACACAATTCATAAGAAAGTCGCGTTTAAAAGTTATATACTTTTTTATTATTTAAGATTTAAGATGTTTAAGATGTTTAAAATCTTAATTATTTTAATTATCTTAATTCGAAATTTAAGATGCTTAAGAATCAAGTTATCTTAATTATTTTAATTTTGTCAATAGATCTTCTCTTTTTAATTATCTTGTGAAGAGCGATGCGCAACGAATAGTATCTATTAGTACGCGATTCGTAACACAAATAAACTTATTAAATATAATAAATTGCTAATATAATTAAATTTTGATTTTAACTTTAGAAATCGATTTAATCTATTAATTTTAATATTAGAAATTAATTTAAAAATTATTTTAATTTCTATTATTTTAAAATTGATTTAATTTAATTTAAGTTGATTTTCGATTTTACTATTAGAAATTAAATCGAATTGTTAAGAATATTAAGAATATTAAAAAAAATATAAATTTAAATTAAATTTAGATTTTTTTAATTATTTTCTAGATAATATATATTAGTAATATATAATATAAAAATAGTCTAATATACTTATTAATTAATTTAAATAAATTAACTATTTCTATTAAATTATCAATTAATTGTTACTAAAAATAATAAAATTTACTAAAAATAATAGTCTTAACAATTCGAATTAAATTTTTGAATTAAATTTCGATTTTAAATATAGAAATTAATTTTAATTGTTAATTTTAATTTTAGAAATTAAATTGTTAAAACTTTTAAATTAAATTAATACAAATTATTAAGATTTAAATTAAATATTCGATTCGAACTTAATAGTTCGATTTGATACAATTAGTCTAATAATTGTATTGTAAAAACATTTTAAATAATAGTTTTCTTTAAGTAAATATTGTATGTATAATATAAATATAATACTATAATAATACTAATTTGCTTTAGTATTTTGTTAATAATTTTTAGACTAGTCGCGTTGACCTAGAAATGTCACGTGCAAATGCTAAGACTTAAGTCAAAAAAAAATCGAAGAATTGAATCGCTTAAAGTAGTTTAGTCGATTATTATAAGTAGTTTAGCGCGCTTCGCGCTAAACTACTTTGAGCGATTCGATTTCAAAAAATCGTCGCAATTCAATCTTGACGTTGGGTCGAACTAAAGAGATAATATTATAACTTGATTTAACGATTAATCTAATAATTTTTATTCGAAATTATTAATATTATAGTTTTTATTATCTTTTATTATATAATTTTGTTTAGACTAATTATATTAGATTAGATTATTAAGTTCGAATCGAACATTTAATTCAAATCTTAATAATTTGTATTAACTTAATTCGAAAGTTTTAACAATTTGATTTCTAAAATTAGAATTAACAATTCGAATCGATTTCTATACTTAAAATCGAAATTTAATTCAAAAAATTAATTCGAATAGTTAAGACTATTATTTTTAGTAAATTTTATTATTTTTAGTAACAATTAATTAATAATTTAATAAAAATAGTTAATTTATTTAAATTAATTAATCAAGTATATTAGACTATTTTTATATTATATATTACTAATATGCATTATCTAGAAAATAATTAAAAAAATGTAAATTTATACTAAATTTATACTATTTTTAGTATTTTTGACATTCTTGGCAATTCGATTTGATTTCTAATATTGAAATCGAAAATCGACTCGAATCAAGTTGAATCGATTTCTAATGTTGGAATCGACAAGTCGAGTCGATTTTAAAGTTGGAATCGAAACTCGACTCGACAATCAATCTAATAAAAGTCTATATAGAAGTTATAGTTAGATAATCAATCAAGCTTTCTACAAAGTCTAATTGGTTAATAGTTACTAGTCGCATAGCATTCCCGAATAGAGAAGACTCGAGTGCTTAATAAAACAATGAGTTCAATCAATCAATTACCAAATTGTGCCTCCTTTTGTTATTGCACATGAACACGCCCATCAAACACATCTCCTACGAGCATTCTCCATCACCCATGACAAATTCTCCATACCTCTACACCGGATAGCCCAACATCGAGAGTTGGGCAGCATGCTCTCATAATCTGATTACTATCAGCCGCATGCATGTATGGCCCATGGTGGCAAGACATCTATCAAATACCGCCTCGGATCTCCAACCTAATATACCCCTTCAACGTCCGTGATGCTTCCCTGGGTCTACGATTCGCTACCCTTGGACGGCCGCAATGATGGCTGGTTCCTGCAGCCCTTGGGATATAGAATCCTATGAAGCACAAGACCGCGGTAAGGTAAGTCAGATCATGTAGGCGATCCCTCTCACTCATCTTTGCTCTCCAACGCATCTTGTGATTTCTACACCATCCTGTGTATTGTCAGACATGTGCAAATATGAAAGTCGTAGTGGTGTAGTCTTACCGGTTCACCTGTGGGCTCGAAGCTATCGACCAGTCTGCTTTCATAGACCAGATTGGGATTGCCCTTGACTTCCGTGCTGAGCTTTTCGTCCCCTTGCCTCTTCTGATACTGGTTCTTCGAATAGTCTGGGAAGTGGGCTGCATCATCACCGTTTTGAATCCCCTTCTCGCTGCGTACTCTTTTTGTCTGCACATCGCTGCGCACGTACTCCAGGTAGGGCGGGTTTCCGGGGTGGATGACGTTGTCCGCGGCGAGCACTGAACCAGGAGTGATAAGCTGTAGATGCTCGCATAGCTTGAGGTCTGTGGTATAGGCGGGCTTGTAGTGGTCGAGGAACATGAGGTCAATATGTGCGAGGCTTCCGCTACTGTGCAATCTCTTGATAGAGTCCGCACTAGGTCCCACAACTACCTCGACCACGTCGCTCAGGCCGGCGAGATCTACCAAGGACATGATGACGGCGGCGAATACCGGATCTCTCTCGAGGCTGAAGTATCTCTTTCCACCAGCTTTACGAACAGCATCGCCAAACAAGAGAGCAGAATACCCGATGTAGCCGCCAAGCTCTACCATGGTCTGTGGTTTTACCTCGGAGATCAGGTTGGTTACTATCCTCCCTTTCTCCTCGCCAACGTTCATTAGATACTTCTTTGTGCGGGCATAGTCATCGATAGCTTTCAGGACACCGCTTGGGGAGCCCCGAATTTCTTCAATCGAGGAATGGCCGTATACGAAATGAAGCAGCTCGATTTCACGGCCATCGTCGAACTGTGCACTTTTGTCAGCTACAACCACACCGAAAAAATTCTGACAGCTACCCACGAAAGCTGTCCCTTCAGGCTCCTTCGCCTGGTACGCCTTTTGATTGTTCACACCGTTCGCGCCTGGCTGTCCCATAATTGACGGTGGTGTCTACGATATGACAATGCTCCACAACAGAAATGTTTTGCGATGATCCGCCGGAGTAAGGTCCATTGACTCCGCTGCGCCGGCCGAAGCCTCTTACCGAGGTAGCTCGACTAACGACCCTAACTTTGCCCGACTATGTCCATCAACCTACCAATCATCGGTCTGGAGACACGTGAAGAAAGGCGGCTTCGGGTAGGGTTTGTGTAACGTCATGATGCTCAGACAGGAGTAATTGATCCAAGCACAGCGAAACAAGCGCGCCTGACAGGCATTTCTGGCGTGGGGTGGTGAGTGGTACGGTCAGGAATTCCGACGTCACGAACCCCTCATTTGACCTCAAGGAGTTTACGGTGCTTCTGCAAGAAAACTCTGCTGCATCTTTTCATACGTCGTGCATTCTTGCATCATCCCCGCTAGTGGGAAAAAGTTTCGATATTGCAACCATTCAAGTCAGGTACGTGTTTCACCAGCATACCTGATGTGCCAGAGCTTTTCGATTGAGGAGGCCAGCGAAATGGGTAACAGAAGATTCAGTGAAGCATACCCAGTCACCATGCGCACGAAAGGACCTACCAAGGCAATTGGCCTGGGCCTGAGCAGAGGGCAACAAGCGAGGCGGACTGCGGAGCCAACTACGCGAAGCTAGCCTAGCCTAGCCCTGCGCTTGGATTAAGCGCAGGATTTGACCACACAGCTCCACCGTCAGAACTCAATCTACCCGAGATCTGGCACCAGAGTTTCGGGATGTCTGTGGGGTGCATCTTCCATCATCTGGTGCAATAGGCCAATTCCCATCCTACGCACATGCTAGTCTTATGTCTATGCGCTCGCCTGGCAGAAGAGAGACTGGCTAGAGACTTATTGCAAGACGGCAGCAGTGGAGACTACCTTGCATTCAGGTTCCAGTCCAAGCCCCAATCAGTCTATGTTGTACATCATCACTATCCTCGACTCGCGCCTGTCGCCATGCAGTGTGCGTCAGACAACATCAAGCTAGTAAGGCTACTCCTGCAACATCTCGTTGATAAGGTCATTGGACTGGTGTGTGAGACTGAGCTCATAGGCTTGACGTAGCAAGCCGTTGCCAGTCTAAACTGCTGCTTGGACGTTGGATCTACCCTTGCCCTTCTTTGGCCTACATGATTTAGCCCTCTATCCACGACGCTAAGAGAAGAAGCCTTGCTTGGATGAATGTCATTGATCACCACTTCCATTGGTAGCGTCAAGGAGACCGCAGCCATCCGATTTCTTAAGTTGGGAGCATTCCCAGACGATTCCTTCAACAGGTTTTTTGGCTGTAACCCAGCTTTGCACATACTACCCTGGTCTTGCCCGATCAATTCAACATCCGTCCGATATATTCAAAATGTCTGATCTTGTAGGATCTGTCACCGAAACCAAGAATGGCTTCCACGTGGATGGCTACGAGAGAATCTCGTACGACTTCACCTTCCTCGATGGGGTCTTCAACCCGGAGAACCGTCAATTGGCCGAATGTTATAAGAGCTGGGGACGAGTGCTTGCAGTGACAGACTTGAACGTCTATAATGTCTACGGCGAGCAGATCGAAAAGTATTTCCAGCACCACGGTCTCGAGCTCAAGGTCCACAAGACCAAGATCGGAGAGAAGGCAAAGACTATCCCCACATTCTTGAGCATCGTCGACTCCATGACCGAGTTCGGCATTTATCGGAAGGTACTCGCCATACATTTCATTTCGAGTGTTCTTGCCTCGACAACATTATTCGCTGACGTCTGTAGGAACCGGTTCTGGTCGTTGGGGGTGGCCTTGTAACCGATGTTGCTGGGTAAAAGCTCGCTCTGCCAGAGATTATATCAAGGCACTCTCCCATCACTTTCCTTCGGTTTTCTCCCATGGTCGCAACGTGCTAACCAATTGTGATCAATGCAGGTTCGCTTGCGCTGCATATCGCAGAAACACCAACTTCATTCGGGTTCCGACGACCGTCATCGGTCTGATTGACGCCTCGGTGTCGATCAAAGTTGCAGTCAACTACGGCAACTACAAAAACCGCCTGGGAGCGTACCATGCTCCTATGCATACGTTCCTTGACTTCACCTTTCTTCGCACGCTCCCAACAGCGCAGATTAGGAACGGCTTTGCGGAGCTCATTAAGATCTCTACATGCTCTCATCTGGACACATTCAATCTCCTCGATACATATTGCGAGGAGCTCATTAAAACGGGCTTCGGACGCACTGATGGTGCTTCGATTGAAGTCCGTGATGCTGCGGACAAGATTAACAAGGAGGGCATCCATGAAATGCTGAAACTTGAGACGCCAAATCTGCATGAGATTGGCTTGGACAGAGTTATCGCATACGGCCACACGTAAGCTATATTCCGCCTCTAAGCCCGTGAGCCACGCTAAGAAGGGTAGGTGGTCACCACTGCACGAGCTTGTCCCCGAAACGCCCTTGCGCCACGGACATGCCATCTCCATCGACATGGCCTACTCCGCAACGTTAGCCAATAACCGCAAGCTCATCACCGACGACGAGCACCGCCGCATTCTGTCCCTTTTCTCCAGAGCCGGACTCTCAATGGACCACCCACAATTCAATGAAGAGATTCTTGAGAAAGGCACCGCCGCCATACTCAAGACACGCGACGGCAAGCTCCGTGCCGCTGTCCCCAACCCTATTGGCACTTGCACCTTCATCAACGACGCTTCAGCCGATGAACTCAATTCCGCACTTCGCCGCCACAAGGAGCTCATGAAGGGCTACCCCCGCAACGGCGAGGGTCTCGAAGCTTTCGTGGACGCTAGTGACACGGGCTACACCGATAACAGCCGGACCGAAGTTGAGGCTCTTGAGGTTGCTGCTACGAAGGCGGGGGATTTGAATGGTAACGGTCATATACACGGAGGTCATATCCCGATCGACAACGACAACGGAATCAATGGGCATGCAAACCTTGTAGTAAACGGAGTGAAGAAGACTGTTAAAGAGGGTTTGGTCAACGGAGACAGCGAAGTCCATACCAATGGTGTCAACGGACACAGCGGAGGCCATGCCAACGGCGTCAACGGACACAGCGAAGGCCATGCCAACGGCGTCAACGGAAATAGCGAAGGCCATATCAACGGCGTCAATGGGCACACCAATGGTGTCAAGGCTTAGCTGGCGATCTGCCATCCTCTGGAGGCTGCGATCTTTCTAGGCAGGTAAAAGTTAATGCTCTCGCGAGGAGCGAGACTGGGCGGATAGCGTTGGTAAGAATATTGGAACATTTGTAGTCGACATGACTTTCACTATCTTCACACGGCTGCATAGTGTGCCTATCGTATTTCATGATGCTTTCTTGAAAATACATCTAGTAGATGTACAGATGTCATAACGACTTGCCCCTGTCTTGGCCCGCGGATGTTTACTATAAATTGTGGGAGCAGTCATGCGGCACTGCTGCTGGAAGCGTTCATCGGAGCGGAGCCTCTTGGCGGCAATTCTCCCCATGCTTTCAGACGAAACCCCTCCGCACCTCATTCTCCGTCATACCCTAGCAGCTAGCAGGGACCAGATCATGGTCCAATTCATGGAAGATTCAATCGTGCTCGACAACTCCATCCTCCTCTGCCTCGACTTCGGCTGATCCAATCCCCCGCCCCAACCCTCCCCACCGCTCAAGAACAATGGCCTCCCAAACCTACAACGTCGGCACCATCGGCTATGGCATGTCCGCCAAAATATTCCACATTCCCCTCCTCTCAGTCATCCCCGCCTTCACCCTCTACGCCATCGTCCAACGCACGCCCAAGCCAGACGACGATGCGGAAAAAGACCATCCCGGCATCAAGAGCTACCGGTCCACGGAGGAAATGGTCCAAGATCCCAACGTAGACGTCGTCGTCGTAACAACAATCCCCGAAACGCATTTCGAGCTCACGAAGCTGGCGCTCGAGAATGGGAAGCATGGTAACTATCCCCACCCCCCTCCTTTACGGTCCACAAACTAAAACGGGCAAATCAAAGTCGTGGTGGAGAAGCCCTTCACGCCCACCTCTCACGAAGCCGACCAACTGATCGCCCTCGCGAAAACCCACCAGCGCCTCCTCACCGTCTACCAAAGTCCGTCCCCCCTCCCCTGCCCCCTCCTTTACCCCCTCCTTCCCCACAAAACCCCCCCGCATAACTAACCCCCCCACAAGACCGCCGCTACGACTCCGACTTCCAGACCCTCCTCGCCCTCCTCCGCTCCTCCACCCTCGGGCGCATCACAGAATTCGAAACGCATTTCGATCGGCACCGCCCCACTCTCCCTGCAAATGGTGGGGGCTGGAAGACGAAAGCGGCGCCGGGTGCGGGGGCGGTGTATGATTTGGGGGTGCATTTGATTGATCAGGTGGTTGTGGCGTTTGGGATGCCGCGCAGGGTTACGGGCTTTTTGGGGAGGCAGAGGGAGGGCGAGGAAGGGGGGAGTGAGGATTCGTGTACGGTGTTGATGCATTATGAGGGGGGGATGATGGCGACGGTGAAGGTTGCGGTTGTGAGTTGCGAGGAGAGGCAATTAAGGTTCTGGGTTAGGGGGGTGGAGGGGAGTTATAAGAAAGTAGGTCTTATTCTTCCAGTAACTCGCTCGGCGGATGCGGGATTCCGCATTGACGGGTTGGCGACTTCTCGACTTCACCACCCGATCCTCGATCTCCTACCTTTACCCGTGTTCTACCCCTTCTGTCACACATCCACTAACCTCAACCCCCTCCAGTACCACCTCGACCCCCAAGAAGACCACCTCAAAGCCAACCGCAAGCCGGCCGACGCGGGCTTCGGCATCGAACTCCCTGAGCGACACGGTGCGCTCCCCTTCTTTTTCTCCCTCCTTCCCTTCTCCCTCCCATTCATTTCCCCCCACCCTCCCATTACTTCCCACCTTCCCTTTCCCCACCTACCTTCCTCTCCTCCCCTGCCCCTCTTCCAGCTTCCTCCTATGCACGCCCCTCCCTGCCCCGCTCCAACCATCTTCCCACCAGCCCTCTTCCCCTCCTCCTCGCCCTCCTCCATCCCCATACTAATGACCCACAGGCATACTCACAACCCTCGCCTCCTCCCCACCCTACCAGCCAATCGCCACCCCCTACCCCACCATCACCCCACCTCCCACCTACGCCGCTTTCTACATCCAACTCGCTCGCGCCCTAGCTGCTCAAGGAACGGGGAAAGCAGGGGTGGAGGTGGGAAAAGAAGAGGGGGAGAGAGTGGAAGTGCCCGTCAAGGTGGAGGAGGCGCGAGATGTGATACGCCTGATTGAGCTGGCGAGGCGGAGCTCGCGGGAGGGAAGGACGCTGGATGTCTGAAGGTTGGGGAGGTGTGGAAGGGAGGAAGGAAAGGGGGGTTGGAGTCTATGGTAAGCGTGCATTGTCACTATCAGGAAATTTCTCTGCATGTATGCATTGTGATATAATCGGTTTCCATGAAGATATCAGTCGGGACATCATAGGATGTTTCCATGAGTGTGGAAGGAAAAGGGATGCGGGTCTAAAGTAAGCGTGCATTTTCACTATCGGTAGAAACTCCTCTACAGAATCCCATGCCTCATCTAAAGTTTTACCGTACCTTCCGGTGAGCGTTCATGGTCGTCTGTTCTGTTCTTCGGCACTCGTGAACCGCACGCTTGCCCTCTCCGTTGCTGATCATCGCTTTTACCAACATTACCAGTTGGTGCGATCCCCCCCAACGCGTGATCAATCCGCCAACCTAAACCTGCCCCTGCGAAACCATCTTCTTCCTCAAATGGTTCTTATAGCTCCCAATACTCCCGTCCCATCGCCTAATCGTCTTATTCTCGCACACCATGATGTCCTTCGCGATCTTATCAAGCAACCTACAAATCAAACACACACACTCATTAGCCACCCGTCCTCTTATCACCATCCACCACCAGAAGCAGAGCCACACTCACCTAAAATCATGACTCACAACCACCACCCCCCCACTAAACGCATTGATCGCATCCGCCAAACTATCAATCGTCGGAATATCCAGCCCATTCGTCGGCTCATCCAACAGCAGCATATTCGGACCCTCAATCGCCAGCAGCGCGAACACGATCCTGCTCTTCTGCCCTTCACTCAGCGTGCCCATCAGCGCCGTCTGCGACTCGCCGCTGAGGCCGTACTTCCCCAGCTGCTGCCGCCAGTACTGGTAGTCCTGGCTCTTGTCGCTGTACTTGTCGCGCACGAAGTCGAGCGCCGATTTTGTGAGGTCGAGCTGCTCGGCGGAGTGCTGGCTGTAGAGCCCGAGCTTGAGGTGCGTGTGCCGATTGACAACGCCGCCGGTCGAGGAGAGCTTGCCGGTCATGAGGCGCAGGAGGGTGGACTTGCCGACGCCGTTGGGGCCGACGAGCGCGGTGCGCGAGTCCATGTCGACGCCGAGGTCGAGGTTCTCGTAGAGGTTGTCTTTCGTGGCGCCGCTGTAGCTGAAGGTGACGTCGTCGAAGGCGAGGACGGGCGGGGGCAGTTTCTCGACGTCGGCGAAGCGGAAGGTGAAGATGCGGTCTTGGTGGACGGGCTGGATGAAGCCGTCGGCCTCCATCTTGTCGAGGATCTTCTGGCGGGATTTGGCCTGCCGGACGAGGTTGGCGTAGGTGCCGGCCGAGGCGATGAATTTCTTGATGTGGGAGATTTCTTCCTGCTGTTTGGCGTAGGCCTTCATCTGGTTGGTTTCCTGCTCGCTGCGGGTCTTGATGTAGGTGTCGTAGTTGCCGCCGTAGTAGATCAGCTGGCGCATGCGCATGTCGATCATGTTGGTGCAGACGCCGTTGAGGAAGTCCATGCTGTGGCTGACGAGGATGAGGGTGCGATCCCATTTCTTGAGGTACTCTTCTAGCCAGACGCAGGCCTCGAGATCTAAATGCGCCGTTGGGTCGTCGAGAAGGAGGAGGGACGGCTTGACGAAGAGGGCTTTGGCCAGAGCGACGCGCATGCGCCACCCACCCGACATGTCTTTAGTTCGCTTGTGGATGGTGACCTTGTTGAAACCGAGACCGGTGAGAATGAGGGAGGCGCGGGTTTGGAAGGTCGACGGGTCCATGGTGTCCATGCGCTGAAGAGATTAGCTGTGGAAAGCCAGAGCGAGAGGACAGCCTACCTCGTATAAGTCTTCTAGGATGGGGTCTTCAGGCCCGCTCTTCACCAAGATCTCTTCTGCCATCTTTTCTAACCTCTCCTTCTCGTTCTCCGCCTCTGTGACAACCCACTCCAAGGCGCCTAGATCGCTCGGGGGTGCACCTTCATTGAGCAGGTAGATGTCGATGTGCTCAGGAACCGGATACTCCCGCTTGTCGATAGCTTTGAGCAATGTCGATTTACCACATCCATTCTCACCCAGGAGACCATACCGCCGCCCGTAGTTGAGTTCGAGCGTGGTGTCGGTGATCAAGACCTTTCCATGGAAAACCAACGATGCTGAATTTATCTTCACATCTCGACTGGCCGCTAGTGAGGCCAGTACGCCGGTTGTGACTCGATCTGATAGACCATGTTTGTCCATCTGCTCCGTCAGCTTCTTGACCTCCGAAGCCTTTTTACTATTCATCGCTGGCTGTTCGTCATCTGATAGGACATTGCCATCACCGTCGAGCAGAGGTGGGGTCTCGTCGCCGTTGACAGATGAGGCTGAGGAGGCATTTTTTGAGGCGGCTGTAGAGGAGAGTTTGGAGGTTGCGGTCTTCTTCTTGTCCGTGCCGGCCTCCGCTCGCTTCGCCTGACGGGCAGCTTTGGATGCGGAAACCATTTTGCTCTAAAGATTTCGGAATCTGATCGATTTGGTAGAACGATTTGGATAGGGAAATTGGAGTAGGCCAGGTTTTGATGTTGAGCTTTCCCGCACTTGTGGGATCGCCTCTTATCGATAGCGGGACGATTATCGGACCGAAAGCAGCCCAACCGACAAGACTTCAATATATATACTGCAACTCACGCCTTACCCGTGCCATTTGATTGGCTATCGAGTGTCGCCAAGATTGCCATTTGGTTGGCTCTCGATTGTTGCCAAGTGTTACATCAAATAATCTCCTATTAAAGTTCTTCTTGCTCTGCAACTGCCACGTTCTAGCATCCACAAATATAATGATCAACTACGCATATTAGATTTTAAGCTCAATTGTGCGCATTCTAACACAAATTCAATTACTTAATTTGAAGCTTTGTGGCAGACTCTGTGTCGCTTTGATATCTGGAGATCGCGCAGCGATCGTTGTCGTCGATAAACCCTGCTCCAACCCTACTTGCACAGCTCCTGTGGAGCTGGCGACCCTCCTTGTACAGACACAGTATTGTTCGGGGTCCACTGAGGTGTGCAGGAGCACCGCAGTTAGTCTCAACTTCCTCAGGCTTTCACATTGTGAAAATGCGCAAATCTCGAGTGAGCTCAAATGATAATTAGAGAAGTCTATAGATCATCGATAGAAGCCTCCAACGCCTCGCAAACACGTAACACACTCATTCGAATTCGGAACCTTGACAAAGTACCCTCTATATCGTAGAGATTCCGGAACGCATGAAGTGCTCAAGTATACAAACCTCCGCTCAAGCAACTGCGAACTTACTCCTCGATCTCAGCTTCGCACCCATAAAGTAAAGTGTGAACATCCCAATCACTCCGAGCGTACTCAGACCGGCCAGTAGACTGACTCCCCTCCCCACTCCGAGATTTATGAACAGTGGTCGCGCAAACAGGATGCTTCCACAAGCCAGCGCCGACCGGAAGAAGTCATTACTCGCAAACAGACTAGCTGCGTATTGTGGATAAGACAATGGCACGTATACGAAAATACATTGCATGACCACAAACACCGTGGAACCATAGATGGTGATGCCAATTACAGAAGCAATCCAGTGGATGTTTGGGTTCGCCGTCCATGCGAACAGGAAGAGGCCGATTGGTGGACCGAAACAGCCGAAGAGGGCGGGAACGAGGCGGGATTCCGCGGCGCGAAAGCCGTTCTTGAGGATGTCCGGGATGAGGTACCAGCGGAGGTAGGATGTGTAGGCCGCTATGCCTATAATACATGATACGAGGATGCAGGTGAATACCACGCCGATGATGCCGAGTGAGAAACCATACATGGGCGGGTAGACGAGTGGAAAAACTTCGAAAAAGGAGTAGTAGATGCCGTAGACGATACTGGTGTATAGATTGACGAATGCGATGGCGGGATCTTTGATGGTAATCTCAATAGGTTTGATTAAGGCGTCAATAATCACGGCTGTGGGGTTGAGGCCCTTTTCGTTGATTTCGGATTGTGCTTGCAGTCTCGAGTCGCCAGTAAGTTTGCGCAGGCGGGCAGCGCGTCGAAGGAGGATATTTGGTGTCGAGGTTTCGGGAACGAAAACGAACATTAAGACAAGGATGGGACCGGCGATCCAGAGGATTTCCCACAGCGACCAGCGCCAGCCTTTCGCAGTGACTGCAAAGCCGGAAAGCAGTGGTCCCAGAGCCGGACCGCAATAGGCGGCCGAGACCCAAACCGTGAGTGCGTAAGGTAGTTTGAGCAGAGAGTACATGTCCTGCATGGTTGCCCCGCCGTTGGCGAGACAAGGACTTCCAAAGAATCCTTGCAGAAAGCGGAGCACGAGGAGGCCTGCGAAGTTGTTGACTAGAGAAGTAGGGACGGACAAAATGGCGAAGATGGTAAAGGTTGCCATATAGACTGGATTTCGTCCGACAACCGGTATCTCACTCAAAGGCGCGAAAAGGAGTGGTCCGATACCGTATGCGAGGACGTAAAGTGACAGCGGAAGGGAGACGTCGGTTGGTGAGACTCCAAACTTGTCCATGACGCCTTGTTCGCTAGAGGTATATATAGCAGAGCCGGTATAGACAGCGAATGTATACAGACAGATTATTAACGCCACCGATCCACGCTTAAGGTTGGACCAATTCTGGGGGTTCGCTGGGTCATCTGTCGTGTACCAATCGACCAAGATGTTGCCATCGGCGGTCTTGGTGGGAGCAATCGGTAGGGTTTTGGTTCGTTCCAAAGCCAGCGTTTGCTCGATTTCGAGACGTTCTTCGGTGTAGGGGAGAGTCTCCGCTCGACTCTTTGTCCGGGTCAGCGATGCGGCTTCAAGGTCTTCGAGGCCATCTTGGCTTGTCTTTGTTGTTATTCGCTGAAACGTTGCTGGAGCCTTGGAACTCGTCCTCGAGGCCAGTAGTGAGGCAGGCTTCTCATTTGAATTCAGAGCAGTGATGTACGAGGTTGGCAGTTCGAACGCAGGCTTCTCTTCTGGATATTGAAGGACTCTGTTTCCAGTCGCCCATCGGACGAATTGCCCAATGGGGGCTTCTCTGATCAGGTCGGACATTGTGAGAAGGAATGGGAACGACAGGCAAAAAGAGTATCGGGAAGCAAGAGATTCGAGCAGAAGAGGGATAGGTCGATGGGCGCAAGCTCTGAAGGATCACACGGAAGATAAACTGGAAGGATGGAGAGAACTTTCGACACAAGGGAGCGGTCATAGTTTATATAGAGCTACTTACCAGATCCCTCCTACCTGACTACCGTTCATCCTCTCCTATCTCCCCTACGAAGAGTCAGAATTGCTTGATAATCCCAACGAGAGCCCGACATGGACCAACCACTGAAGAATGGTAGAAAAGGACGAATCCGAATCCGAATCCGTATCGAAAGCTTGCTGAGACACCAGCAAACCATGGGTTGACGTCAGCGGTCGGTGATAAGCCACCACCGACCGGAGTCAATCGAATGATGCAACAGTCGTATCAGAGAGGTGATTTAGTACGTGCGGAGAGTCCTCCCCGATCACTGATTGCATTGCTGGCAGTTTGTCAGCTTTCGAGCGTCATTCTGCGTGGTAATCACTAAAACGCGAGCAAGGGTTCGAGATTCTAAACAATGCACTAGCGGACTTAAGGTGCGCACTAGCGGAGAAGCTTCTCTTGGCATAGACACGTTCGAGCTTCGAATCTTGAGACTGATCAGTTGCGTTGTATACTTACCTTACTTACTGGAAGCTGGTAACCCTCAGAAAGCCACCACACCAAAACCAACTGCCCACATCAATCCAACAACCAGCCAATCCCATCCTCACCACCTCCTTCAATCCCCACCGCTCCTCTCCCTTCCCGCCATCATGGACCAAACATTCACCCTCCTCCCCCTATACATGGACCCCTCCAGCAAAGCCATCAGCAGCCCCTCCCTCCCCACCGACCCCGCCCTCACCACCGCCCTCTCAAACCTCAACACCCTGCACCGCACCCTCCTCACCCTCCCCAACGCCATCCCTCCCCCGCCCCTGCCCGCCAACCCCAAGCGCAGCGCCCAGATTCAGAAGATGCGCGAGCAGGCCAACACCACCATGAAGAAGGCCGCGAACAATCCAAGCCAAGCACAAGGTACGTCTGTTGCCCCTCTTTCAATCTCCATACTACACCATAGCAGGGGGAAGAGCTAATTAGATCGCGAGGCAACAGAAGCGATCAAACTCTACACCTTCGCCCTGCAAATCGCCCTAACCCGCCCCCCCATCGAAGCCTCCGGCCTCCTCCGCGAAGAAGCCTCCCTCCTCTACGCCAACCGCGCCCAAGCCTACATGGCATCCTCGCAATGGCCCGAGGGCGCCGCGGACGCGGCCTGCAGCGTGGAGCTGAAGCGACAAGGAAATGGGAAGGCGTGGTGGAGAAGAGGACGGTGTCTTGTGGAGATGGGGAAGTGGGAGGAGGCGAGGAAGTGGGTGGAGGAGGGGAAGAAGGAGGTTGAGGATAATGGGGAGGGGGCCAGGGAGCTGGTGGAATTGGGGAAGGAGGTTGGGAGGCATTTGGAGGGGTTGCGGGAGCGGTGAGCTGGCGGGTGGTGTATGTACGGTCCTGAGTGCTAATTGTTGGAGATGATACCCGTTGTGCAAAGGTAAGCTATCGATTGTGGACAGTCCGAGGGCTCGGCGGTATAGATGTTAGAAGTTCCAATGATGTGACGGCTTCGCGATCGCCTATTCTATGCAGTGGCAGGGAATGGTGCAGCTTTGGCAATTCTTGGAACAACGTTCAGACGACTTCACGATGGGCTGGAGGATCAATGAACACCCAATAATAAAAAGGTAAACCATCAAAGCATCTGTCTTGATCAATGAAAGCACTCAACAAAACAATTCAGAGGAGGCATTGTAATTGTACTTGACTCGATGAATTCCTCTAGACGTGCACTGTGCCACCAGGTCGATAAAGGTTGGCCATCAACGACATTTCATGGGAACGCCCACGAACTTGCCAAAAATCTTGCACACAGCCACATTCTTCACATGTACACAAAGTAAAGCGCCGCATTACCTCCGCGCTTTCTTCTTCTCCGGCTCCTCCTCCTCATCACTAACCTCCGCATAGATCGTCTTCGGCTGCGTCTTACTCCACGCCTTCGTAAACATCGGATCCTTCTCCGCCTTATCCGCATACTTCAGCAACGCCTCCCTCGGATCCTCATCCCGCATACTACTCAACGGGATATTCTCCTTGATATGCTTCTCATCCGGCTGGCTCTTCGCAAACGGCGTCGTCGTCGGCACATGCGGCCTTCTCGGGTCTCTGCTTCGTCCGGAGGCTGTCATGCCAACTGTAGGATGTCGCGAGGCGTAGCTCGCTGAGGCGACGTTGGAGGCGGTGAGGAGGCCGTTTGGATTGACGATGCTGTCGCCTGAGAGGCCTTGCGAGAGGTCTGTTGTCAAGGTGGGGTCGTCGTCGATGTGGCGGCGTTTAGGGGCGCGGGACATTACGCTTGCGGCACCGCGGACGGAAGTTGCCGGGTTGTAGAGAACGTGGGTCTCAGCGTTGGCGGAGCCGGTGATGATCTGGTTGAGCTTGTCGTGCCAGAGGACAGAGATCAGTGGGGAATTCGGGGTGACCGGAGTGACATGTTCAGGCTTCAGGCTGGCGGGATTGAGGATGTGGAGGTGCCCTGTTGCGGAACCCGTGATTATGGACGAGGATGTGGGAGAGAAACGGATGGATGTTGTGGGGTATTGATCCGAGGTTGGGGGATGGCTAACGCTGCTGATGGGTGACTTGAATTTGCGGGTGTCCCAGAGCTTGATGAGGGAGTCACCGCCGCGCGTTACGACTGTACGGCCGTCAGAGCTAACATCAATGCCCCCTGTGAGGGTGTCCTTTTGGTGGGCGTCTCGGATCTCGGCTGCAGGTCTGGTATACGGACCGTTTCCAGGCCACATTACGATACTGCCGTCGAAAGCTGCGGCGACAAGTAGACTGCTAGAACCTCCAGGAGAAGAGTTCCACGCAACGGCCGTCATTCTTGTCCGACCCGCAGAGCCTGCAGCCCTTGACTTGTGGACGATCACCTCTTTCTGAGACCGCTTTAGGTTGACGTCCCATATGCGTAGAGTACTATCTGTACCCGCAGTGACGCAAATGTTCTTATCCGTAGGGTGCCATGTTCCATTTGAAATCTCAGAAATATGACCTTTCGTGTTGTGCATATCCCGTAGATACGGATCGCCCTTGACGAACTCGACGAGCTCTTCTCCATCCCGGTTGAAGATCTTGGCTTGAGCGGTCGCGCAAATCACCAGAATCTGACTTGCTGAGTTCGGATTGAACTCGACGTGATGTATAGGATGTGTTTCCGTGTTTGCAGAGGTCTTTGTGCCTGTAGGATCAACGGATTTGAAGGCTCGAAGAGTCGTCGGCGTCATTGATGCAAAGTCGTGCAGCTTCATTGTGCAGTCAGTCGAGCCAGTAACCAGCCGAGAACCAGAGGGGTCGACCGACATCGTCGTTACCGTACGCTCATGCGTTTTGAGGACAAGCTCGTGCGAGATAGGGAATTCGTCGTCGTCGTCCGAGCCATCATCCTCGTCCTCGGCGTCGCTTGGAGAGCTGCGGTCACTCCGTGGATCGCCATCATCCTTGACTTTGAGCCCTGTCTCGCGCTTGCTTTGCTCGATTTGCCTGGCGACGTTGGTTTCCTTCGTTTGCTTGCCAAAGCCGCCAGGCAAGAAGTTCCTCAATGCTTCATCCTCCGCAATTTGCACCTCTTCATCATCCATGCTGCTACGTTTGGCTTCTCCAGGTAAAAGTCAGTAGCTTGGTCCGAGAAAGCTGATGGGGCGTCTCTAATAAGGGATGTTGCTTGTGCAGGTGCTTGTCTTAACGCTCTCCAAGTTCCTTGGAACAGAGAGTCGGGGAGCTCAGGAACGGTCCCAACGTTAATACTTTTGGCAACCCCAACATGTGACAACTTGTCCAGCTGCCTTCAACCTCCCGGATCCTGTGGATCGGTCGCAAGAGCGATTACGGCTTTTTCCAATCTCATCGCGTTGATGAGGCGGAGAGTTACTGAGGCATTCGGGGCTTGAATAGAGAGAGATGACCCTAAATTCTAACCCTAGAGACTATCTGGTATGCTTTGGCGGCCTTAATGCCAACTCTTCATTGGGATGCAATGTTCGTGGAGATGGCATTGAGACGTCAGTGCCATGCCAAGCTCATGCCAGCAATATAGCATACAGGAGGCATAGTGGGCCAGGGTTGTTGAGGATGGGACGCTTACATTGGCACAAAGAAAAGATAGAGAGTTACTCGCAGCTCATCCAGGAGTTCTTTCAGAGCTGAGCGATAACGTTGCCTCAGTATTCAGACCCTATGGAATGATTATTGTAGCAGTGCGACGCTTGACGCGACGATTTGTAGAAGTTAAAGTACGGCGCTTAATGATGCGACGTTTAATGTCGATTTAATGCGTCGCGACATTAAGCGTCGCATACACAGTGTCGCATTATTAAGTATCGCACTTGTACAATAATTATTCTATAGGGTCTGAGAACAAAACCTCGAAAACCTGTTATTCTTAAAAATAGGATTTCGACGTTATGTTCGCCATGCGATAGAGTCCTAATTATTACATTTTACATCAATTAGACTACGCTCGTCGCTAGATTTTAATAAGTTTTATTAATCTATAATCAAATTATATACTAATAGTGTGTTGTACACGTGTGCTAGCATCAAAGCAAAAAAGATTTTTTTCATTTTCAAAAATAATAGATTTTCGAGGTTTCGTCTTTAGATCTTACGCGAAAAAAAAGTTCTGCCACCTTATTGAATTCAGCTATTATCTTATCGGATGCAGCACTTGCCCGTAATAAATAGTGATGATGCGAAATAATAAGTAAACATAAGATCTAAGATCTGAGGCAACGATAATGAACAACCATGAAAGTCGCCCTTACGCTTTCTATCATGATTCTACTCATGTAATATCAAAATTCAATGCACCATAGAGACAAAGCTAAGCGATGCGCCGTCAGTGTCCGCTCTATTTCTTCTACTTTCCAAATCATGGTCTTTATCTCTGTTACATTCATTCTTGATTTCACCCCCGTATTCTATACTATCGTATGGCGGAGGGCGCTGAGGAGGAAGCTGGGAGAATCGAGGCGTCATTGTATCCTGAAATTTGGAGCCAAGTGCGACTGTATACTGGTGCAAGTAGGTTGGGTTCGTGTTTTCAAAACGTTCTTCCACGTTTGAGGAGCCAATTTTTATGCGAGGCATTTACGACTGGTTTTAGAAGATAACGCTTTTCTTAGTAAACAATTTTCCACTGTTTCATAGAATCTGAGAATGTGGATGACGTTTTGTTCTTTCGAAAACTTGTTTTGAACGTGTGAAGTTGGGAGTGAGGGTGGGGAAGAAGAGCAGAAATGGAGTTTTGACTTTTGAGAGGATTGAGCCGGAGGAGAAAACCAATAAGGTCAAGAGGAAAATGAAAAACTTGAAAGGGGTTTTGAGAAAGGTGTAGGGGCAAAGGAGAAGAAGAGGGGAGATTGAGCGGGAGTTCAAGAGGGAGGTAAGGAGGATAAAGAGACGAGGATGCTGGAGAAGTCAGAAAGTTATACAGAATGTGGGCGACGAGGAGAGAAGGGAGAACACATCGTCAGCGTCTATACTTGCCGGGTGGTCACACTTTCCATTGACCGCTTGAACGCCTTGATCAGATGTAAAAGATCGACCTTTACATCCGAGTCAGGTATTTGTGCGCCAGGCGGATCGAGGGATCATCTATGGTCACGCAAATTGCCTTCGACGCGAAATCATTTTCACTTTTAGACCACCTTCTCCTCTACAAAAAACCACCTACCCATGATTTATAGGCAGAAAGAACTTTACATCAGCAACTTAAATTCGCTTGACGATATTGAGATCCTGCCACAAGTCCAACAACATGAAAGGCCGTGCCCAAGAGAGCGCAAGAATGAAACAGCTGATGCGAGTGGCCCCATATATCGAAGCTTCCAGGACTGAGTCTCTCCGGAAGTCTACCGACAAACAGACCTACACCAAGTAATAGAGACAGAGCTTCCGCGAGGTACCAATGTACGCCCATCTCGTTGCATGCCCGAGTCCACCCCGTCAAACCTACACTATGGAAAGCTGGCAACATAGCGGAGATAGCCAGCAAGCTGAAGACGCCACCTCGCAGAGTCCTCATCTTGCTACCTCCTCCACCCGTGTCAAACAGTGTGACCGCAGCGGCGCCGGCTGAGATTGCATTGACGGTCCAATAGACTCGTTGTATCGCAGGGCTGCAATAGAGCGCGTAAAATGTCATAGACGTTCCACCCCCAAGGGCAAGCACACAGATGCCAAGGATGTCCATCTTCCCCCAGAAGTGATGCACACTGTACGAATGGCTTCTCAAGGTATGAAAAGCGGTACTCAGACCGAAGCATACGGCAGCTGCAGTGATTGAGATACCGAAAGCGAAGAGATCTCCTATGCTGAATCGAAGACCTCGAGAAGCTGAGGTGTACTGATAGAGAGTAACGCCTATAGCGACGAATACTGCGCACCCCAGGAGATGTGTCCAGATGTTAACAGTCTCCATGTGTAAGCATTGCCAAAGACGAAAAGAGCGTCGATATGAATATGTTGGCATGGGATGTCCGTGAATAATATAATCGTTGTCGCGCAGCCACCCTGGGATATCGTTCTTGGAGGCAATCAAAGGCCAGTAACGTTGTTGTTCGGAAGACTCGTCGAGTGTAGGTGCGATACTGCTGGTTGCAGAGTTAAGGACTGGCAAGAATGGCGATTGGGTGGCGTCTTTGACCATGTCTGTTGTGGAGATAATTTACTCTTTTGAAGTGGGAAGTGCAATACAGATGGACATGTAAAGTATTATTATTATTGATGGACGTGGAGAAGGATATTATCACGAAGTACTTTTTGACGAATTCAGGTCCGTCCAGCGCATTCGGAATATAAATAGGTAACCACTAGCCGCACACCACCCTACTTCTCTCCCACACCACCTTCACTTTGCTCGCACACCATTCCCTGCGCTAAGCCTGATGGGGTAATTTTCAGGGTCCACGAGTCCGTTGTTAACATCGCCGCCGCCACCGCCGCCGCCATCCTCCCCCTCCACCCACCTCCTACATATATTAAGGGTCCATTGACAATGGCCATAGAGCTGAAACCACCGCCTGATGCCTATCATGAGAGAACGGCGATCGAACTGCTTGTCAAAGACTTTAATAAGCACGCGGCGACGTAAGGTATCATTGAGGCCCGGTTTATCGGCCAACCAGATGCTTTTTCGTCGGCAATAGCCTCGCCTCGAGGGACAAGAAAAAATATTCTCAACCATGTATTGACGGATTGCCGTTTGACTCTATCACACTGGCCAACCCACGAATCTTGAAACCAACAGTAAGCGCCGTATGTTACTGTTCTGTCGTGCATTGACGAAATCGCATCAGACTTTGCTTTTCCAAGTTCCAACTCGAGGGCGCGTTTCATCAGATGTGAGAACTAGAAGGCCATTACGGGCTGTACGCGCCCGTGGCGCCGTGAAAGTGAAAGTCGAGAACACACACTGCCGATCTGCTGTTTCAGCAGCCCACCCTGGCGTCAGCGTTGAATTATCATTGGCCTATTCAGACCATAATAGAATTTCTACACCTATTGCCTGTATTAGGGACATGCAAAGACCACCAGAATGGGGATATACCAAATAGGGCGCAGCTTGCTTAGTATGATCTCGACTGAGCACTGCATGCCATGTGGTGACTTCCAGTTTCAGCCTTGCACTAGAAGTTGAGAAAGAGTGCCCCCGACTTCTTCTCTTTAAGTAGGCTTTCTTTACGATATAAGTAATGAGCTGTTCTAATCTTAAGTTAAAGTCAATGTGGATCGTCTTGTCCACGACTGTCATTATGTGTGAGATGGCCCCTACACCCTTTCGATCCTTTACTCTATCATGAACGAAGTTCGCAACTCGGTACCTTCAACTACTGGATGGGCGTCTAGTCCTGAGGGCCGAGGCACGATAGACATAGTCTGGTCGTCTTTCCTTACCATTTTCCTATATACTTGGACGGCGGTATGCCTAAACATTCCGCATCCTGACGCCAACACGCTGTACAGGCTATGGACCAAAGTGAAATGGATGCTGTGGGCCATAGTAGGTCCGGAGCTCGTACTAGCCGTGGCAATCGGTCAATTTGCTTCAGCGCGACGGTCAGTGAAGCGCTTCCATGGACTTGGACATAAGGCTTGGACACTTCGTCACGGATTCTTTGCAGACATGGGCGGTATACTGCTGCAGCCTACAGACAGCACTCCTTTCTTGGTCAACAGCCGCCAATTGACATATTTGGTGGAAAAAAAATACATGGACTATCCAGAAATCGCAGCGGAAGAGATCTGGGACAAGTCAAAAACAGACACGCTTGCACGTGTCCTCACTCTGCTACAAGTTTGCTGGCTCCTTATCCAATTGCTGGGTCGCGCGATCCTACGCCTCTCGACATCAACTCTCGAGCTCTCAGCAGGTGCGATAGTGCTCTGCACACTGGGCACATTTGTCTGCTGGCTGCACAAACCAAATGATGTCCAGAAAGGCATCGTGCTGACCATAGAGGCCACGACTGCTCAAATCTTAGTTGACGCTGGTGACGAAGCTGATGCGCCTTATCGCCACACTCCTCTTGATTTCGTGGCTAAACAATCCTTCACTTGTGGCTACGATGTGATGGGATTTTTCAATCTACGGTGTGACAACTGTGAAAGACCACTCCGATGCTTTCCCAACGATCGGTTTCCCGACATTGGCAGTCTTGAGAAGCTTGCACTCTTTTGTCTGACAACGGGATACGCAGCATTCCACCTGATCGGCTGGAACTTCACGTTCCCAACGCGGCTTGAGTCACTTTTGTGGCGTGTTTCGAGCTCGTTGATTGTTGGCGCCACTGTCTTTTGGTGGTTTTTTGAAACCATCGCAGCTCGTCAACGTTTTGGTCGGTGGGACAAATACCTCATCTGGCTAGGGCTGAAGAAGAAAATGCTCGCACCAAGACCAGATACCGAGAGTGGTATGAAGCGTCAAGACACAAGAAATCGCCTTGACGCTTTTGAGACGGAGCAGAAGCACGCCAAACCTATGTTGGTCTGGGAAATTGGTCTACTAATGCCCATGGTCTTTCTATATGCCGCTGCGAGGATTTATATGATTGTGGAAGCTTTAGTCAGTCTAAGAGAGCTACCAGTCGGTGTATACAAGACTTTTGATGTAGCGGAAATACTCCCACACTGGTAGGTCTGCGATTTAAATAGAGAGTTGACATAGGACCATCCAACATACCTGACCATCCAACATACCTGACCATCATGAACGTCTTGTGGCCTTTCGAACGTAGTCCTGATAAACATTGTAGCATGCCGCGGACTTGTTATGACAAGCGCCATAGCTCTTGCTTGACGCATATTGAAGCTCAAAGATTATCTGAGCCAGAACTCAACACCAAGTCTGAGCGAATGCTTTTCCATCATTGATACAACAAGCGTTGCTTGTATCCGCAGCCACAAAACACCATCGATGTTCTTCGTAACTAGAGCAGAATAATGGGGATCTCCATAACCTCAAGTTAAGTGTGGTCGACCCTCTACGAACTTGAACGCCTGCTCTCGTCAGCACACCTACCCAGCGTCGGCCGTCGATCACGCCGAGCAGCGCATTATCTTGCACTCCACCGAAACAGACCAGCAGCCACGAACATGCTTGAGCGCAGCAGCCGTTGCATGCCATGAATGGGCAAGCCGACAGAGTATGAAGTCCTTCTATTAGGATTAATGATGATAAAGTATGCTTTGGCGCATAGCTCAATCATGGTGCTCAACGCCTCGCTCGGCAATGAGAAGGATGTGGAAATTCTAAAACAACTCGTAGAAGACATGGAAATGTCCTCCCCATGCGTGATTTCACATTAAACATTTGGTCTATTAGAGTCTCCAAATGCAGAAAGCAAGCTGTGTCTCGAGCAATTGATTTGAGCGCGGAAGTTGGTGTCCAGGGTTACCTTACTCACCTTGGTCACAACGTAGCAGCCTGCTAGAGCATTCATTGATTTCATACTGCTTTGGAGACGCCAAGTATGTACAGCGATGATTTGTTATGTACGACCTATATTGCGCAGTGACCCCCGAATGTTACGCTGACATCTCCATAACCGGGCTCTGTGCTAGACTCCTGCCGCAATCCGAGTCCGTACATACTCGATGGGAGACCCGCGTCCTCAGACATGGCAAATCAATGCGTCAGCACGAGGGCGCGCAGTAGGCTGTGCAACTCGTCTTCGAAAGTCTTTTTAAAGGATAGCCATCTTAGAAGACAGAATGATCTGCCATGGAGACGCCGACAGCACAAATTTCGCTCAACGCCGTGCAATGCTGATGCAGTTCTTCGGGCCAGAACCCTGCTTCCTTCAATCAATGCTCTGCTCCATGGCCACCTGCTTCTGGGCCATGATGATCGTTCTTCGTGAATAGGTATTCGTAGCCGCAATACGCCGTGAAAGCAACAGCTGCAATGCCAAAGCCAGGGAACGTTCCTCTGAATCGGTTGAATCGCGTGAATGGACCAGTATAACGCCATTGTTCCCTATGAAGCCGATCAATCAGCATCCCGAAGAGATTAACAGTGTGGTATAGGTGCGGAGCATTAACGCACAATCTCGCCCATGGGTCGTTTTGCGCTTGTCCGGATGATGCTGCGAGTTTCTTGATATCGAAGCCGGTGAGGTTGGGCCGGGGTGCCATGATCCTGCGGTGCTGGAGAGAAGTAGTCTAGCGGGAATCAAGATCTTCAATTACCTCCTTGACACTGAATGCGAGCGCCGATATCCTTGGTAGAAGAGCTTACAACACAGCCTTAGTGAAGGTTGGAGTGCTGAGAGCACGAAGGGAGGGCGGCACAACTTTTTGCCGAAGTCCCTCTGCTCGGTGCCTGTGACGCCCAAACTCGAAAAACTCCATCAGAACCGGGCAACGGTTGGGCTATTCACACACAATCCACTAACCTAGGATTTGTAAGGCTATAAGAGAGACTTGCTACTTCACGAACGATCGAGAAACTTGTGTGGAAATCGCAACTGCAGAACCCAATGAGACCACTAAGGACCAGACCACTCTACCGACCCACGTGCTTAAGATAGCAACGTACGAGGTGCAACAGAATGCCGCCGGCAGTCAGTCGCTTCGGCCCTCAAGTACTCTCGGGTGGTCCTTTCTCCCATCTACAACAATCACATCACTCGTCCCAGCATCAACCACCCGGCTCTGCAGGCCTCCCCCCACCGTCATTCAACTCACACCATGGCTTCGGCCAAGCAAATGCAAACTCGAACATAAGCCCTTTCTCTACATCAGGAAATACGAATGGGCTGGCAGGAGGCTTTGGCACAGGCGGTGGACTTGCTGGAGGTGGTACCGGTCTCGCTAGCCAAGCAGCGGTGATGGGGTTCGCGCACGGCGCCGCAATACAACAACAGCAAGCCCGTGATGCTATGCGAAGAAGCAGTGGTGGAGCAGGTGGAGGAAAGCATCAGATGAAAGGGAGAATACGGGACGTGTGGCGGCATAATCTGGCCCAGGAAATGCAGATACTGCGAGCACTCGTGGAGAAGTACCCGTACATTAGTATGGTGAGTGTCAGGGACTAGATGAACGTAGAACCGTCAGTGCTTACTGACAGCATCACAGGACACAGAGTTCCCAGGTATCGTTGCACGACCAATGGGCGCCTTTACCACCAAGGCAGACTACCATTACCAAACACTCCGCTGTAACGTTGACCTACTCCGAGTTATCCAACTTGGCATCACCCTGTTCTCCGAAGAAGGCGAGGTGCCGCCTGCTCATCCCACCGATCTTCCTACCATGACCGCTTCTTCCTACCAGAACAGCCTTATGCCTTGCCCCTGCACATGGCAATTCAACTTCCAATTCTCCACTGACGAGGATATGTACAACCACGACTCTATTGCTTTTCTCGAAAGTGCTGGGCTACACTTGGAGGAGCACAAGCAGAACGGGATCGACCCCAATGAATTTGGCGCCGCTCTCGTCAGTTCAGGCCTGGTTCTGCTGGAGGATGTCCGATGGATTTCCTTCCACTCCGGGTACGACTTTGGCTATTTGGTCAAGCTCATGCTCTGCAAGCCACTGCCTGAGTTTGAGACCGATTATCGAAAGTTACTGTCCACCTTCTTCCCCTCAATCTACGACATCAAATTCATGGTAAAGCACGCTCAACGCAGCCAGACTGTCAACGAATCACCATTATCACCCACAGCGTCAAACATCCTGAGCAGTCTGGGTCAAAAGTCTGGGCTGCAGGACCTTGCAGATGAATTACAGATCAAACGTATCGGGGTTGCACATCAGGCTGGTTCGGACAGCCTTCTGACTGGGAAGGTGTTCTGGGAGGTGAAGAGGAGCATCTTCGGAGGGACGATTGATGACGACAAGTACTTGGGCCAGGTCTGGGGGCTGAATGGCGCAGGATCGTCACTCAACACATACTCGTCGACCAGCTACAGCGCCCACGAGGAGCAGGCTACACCTAATCTTAACGGCGCTACGATCTATCATGATACCAACACACCTAGTACGCCCGATACGAGATACACGGCGATGACCCCGAATCAGCAGAATCAAGGCAACGGCGTTGGCATGGCCCCTTTGACGCCGGGTGGCGGAGGCGGTGTCTTTGGGAACTTTCGATTTCAGAAGGGATAAGGCGGTCTTTATACATCTATTCTCATGGCGTGCTCTGGTAGTCCGGCGAAGGGAGCTTAGATTTTAGGGTCATCTCGCAGGTTTGTGACTTGTAGTAATACCTGGTAGTAAGACATGCTCTGACGAGCCTGGCTAGCCGATGAACAATCAATCTTCAACGTCCTTGGAAATCTTTACTGTCATCTTTCTCACACGCTACTTAAACGCAATGGCGTATCGTCGTTTACCAGTTTCCGCTAGCCGCTTGGGGCATCATTATCCAGCAGTGTCTTCGCCGCGGCTTTCTTATCTGTTCCCCCACCCAATAGCACGAAAGGTGGGACATAGAGCGGGGTTTCAACTCCTCGAAGTTTCCCCTCTGCATCAGGGCCTCATTCGGCTCATGGACGCGCATTGCCTCTCTGTCACTCTGTAGATTATAGCTCTGAGCAGTCTTCTTCATCGTCATCAACGACTGCTCTTTTTTCTTTCTCTCCTCCTTTTCTCTATTGCCACCCTTTCTGAGGATTTCTTCTTCAATCCTACAGCATTCACATTTGGGCTACTTTCTGTAGAGCAGCACCGACTCACAGTCTCCAACATGGTACTCGACAGACTAAAGCAGGTAGCTCTGCATGTCATAGGCACGGTCCCCCCACCGCATCCCTTTGACCCTCTCTCCGCCTCCGAGATCGAGAGAGCAGTGTCTCTGGTCCGCCAGGAGCACGGCTCACTATACTACAACGCGATCACGCTATGGGAACCGCGGAAGGCGGAGATGCTGGCGTGGCTCGCAGATCCGGATCATACGGTACGACCACACCGAGTCGCCGATGTTGTAGCAATTGGAAAGGGCAGCAAGGTTTACGATGGACTGGTGGATTTGGAGGAAGAGAAGATTGTCAGGTGGGAGTATACTGAGGGTGTTCAGCCACTGGTGAGATCTCATGACCTCTAAAAATTAATGGCGTGGCTGATGGGCTCTAGATCACTATGGAGGACCTACAAATTGTGGAGCATGTTGTGAGAGAGGACCCTAAGGTCATTGAGCAATGCGGAATAATAGGGATACCGAAAGAGGATATGAGTAAAGTCTATTGTGACCGTGGGTAGCATAGAACTTTCCGCTCAATTCTCGTGCTAATGATCGCTAGCATGGACCATTGGATTCGATGAAAGATTCGGCAACAAAGTTCGATTACAGCAAGCCTTGATGTATTACAGACCGCACATCGACGACAGCCAGTATACTTTCCCGCTCGATTTCACGCCCATCTTCAACGCTGACACCCAAGAAATCATCCACATCGACATTCCTCCGATGCGTAGACCCGTTAATCAAGCGCCAGCGAGTAATTATCATCCCGCCGCGATCGAAGCAGAAGGAGGATATCGTAAGGATCTGAAGCCAATCAACATCACACAGCCAGAAGGAGTCTCATTCAAGGTCGACGGCCGCGTCATCGAATGGCAGAATTGGAAGGTACATGTCGGCTTCAATTACCGAGAAGGAATAGTATTGAACAACATCACCTATAACGACAAAGGTAGCGAAAGGGGCGTTTTCTACCGCTTATCCCTAGCTGAAATGGTAGTCCCATACGGGAATCCTGAGCATCCTCATCATAGGAAACACGCCTTTGACCTGGGCGAATATGGCGGTGGAAACATGACAAACAGCCTTGCCCTCGGATGTGACTGCAAAGGCGCGATTCACTACATGGATGCGGACTTTGTCAATCGAGCAGGAGCCAGCCAGACAATCAAGAATGCAATTTGTATACACGAAGAGGATGCGGGTATTCTATTCAAGCATACGGACTTCAGGGACGACTCTGTAGTCATCACCCGGGGGCGCAAGCTTCTGATATCGCATGTTTTTACAGCGGGGAATTATGAATATTGTGTCTATTGGATCTTGCTCCAAGACGGTACCGTACAGCTTGAGATCAAGCTTACCGGTATCCTCAATACCTATGCGATGAACCCCGGCGAGGACACAAAGGGTTGGGGCACGGAAGTTTATCCTGGTGTCAATGCTCATAATCATCAACATCTCTTCTGCATGAGGGTGGACCCCAACATCGATGGGCCTCTGAACACGGTGTTCCAAGTTGATGCTAAAACAGGACCAGGAGCCGTGGGAAGCGTCGAGAATAAATACGGCAATGCTTTCTACGCGCATAAAACCAAATATACGACCGCGAAGGAGGCAGTAGCGGACTATGATGGAAGCTCCAGCCGCACATGGGAAATGGCGAACACTAACAAGATCAATCCGTACAGCCATAAGCCTGTCAGCTATAAGCTTGTCAGCCGAGAGGTGCCTGCCCTACTACCCAAAGAAGGAGGATTGGTATGGAAGCGGGCTGGTTTCGCGAGGCATGCAGTCCATGTCACTAAATGCAAGTCTTTTGACAATTACTCTATTTCTGCGTACATGCTAATTTTTGCTCCAGATCAGGATGACCAACTCCATCCAGCCGGTAGGCATGTGCCACAAACCTCGGGAGACCCATCGCCTGGTCTTCCTGAATGGATCGAGAAACATGGGGACGAAAGTATCGACAACACAGACATCGTACTTTGGCATACATTCGGCATCACGCACTTCCCATCTCCTGAAGACTATCCTGTTATGCCGGCCGAGCCCATGACGGTGTTGCTGAGACCAAGGAATTTCTTCTTAAAAAATCCAGCCTTAGATGTGCCGCCGAGCTTTGCAATCACTCCTAGCCAGAAGGGGAACATGCTCGGTGGGCTCAAAGCCGTTGATAGAAGCGATAAAGCGAGCGTGAGGGTTTGATATCCGGAATTCTTCAATCAGGCGTCAATCCTGCCAACATTGCTTGGGCCGGTTTTCCTGAAATCCACAAATCGGTTGGTCACGGTGCACAACGTAAAGTCGTGTAACCGTTGAGTTATTCAAACTTCATAACAGTTGGAATTATTTACGATTTCTCTTCATCAAGATGTGGATTCTGGGAAAATCGGCGTGAGCGTGCCAGAATAAGTGTGCGTACTTAGCAAGTTTGGAATTTGGTATTCGTCTTCTCTATAATGTCGACGCAATAACTGCTGCACAACAAGTACCGAGAACCGCAGGAGCTAAGGCTACTAAAACCTTCCTGGCAGGTGCCGAGTCCTTGTGAGGGGTAGATAGCAATTGAGTGGTTGAGAAGTCAATCATGCCAAGTATCCTTGGGACTGCGTCCTTGAGCGGTGGGGTCTTCGGAAGCAATTGAGGATGATAAGGAAGGGGCGCACTCGGCGCCAAACTTCATGGGGTCAGAGCAGTGACGGCTCCTTATTACTGCTTGAGCTTTCATCTAGGAGCTCGATGACTTGGTCACATATGCCATTCTTACCAACCTCAGTAACCCAATTGTTAGTTAGTTTTAGGCTTATCCATTGGCAGCAATAGGCAGTCGCCTTGGTGGGTCTCGCATATCTAGAGCAGCGACTTAAAGGGCGCCTAGGGCCGCCCCGTCTTCCCGCAGATGATCTGTATCTCGTCTATGTCGATTGCCCTTCGACTCCTCGCGGCTTTCGTCTTGACCTCCACGGCTGCACCACTATGGCCTATTCCAAAGTACTCTTCGCTCGGCGAGAATGTGCTATGGATGTCCGAGAATGTCCAATTCCACTACAGCATCCTCAATACCGTAAGCGCTCTTGCTGCAAGCACTTGAATGGCAACCGCAGTTGCTAACCGGGGCTGTTCAACATAGACTCGATCACGTTATTCCGGCGAAGGAAGCAACAATGTCTCGAGCACCTCTGCCTTCGTGGAAGCTGCCATACATCGAGCCCAGGATAGGATTTTCACCGATCAACTCACACCTTGGAAGTTCCATCTTCGGAATTCCGATTTCGAGCCCAGCCCCTCCGCTCCGAAGACATACATAAACAGCGTCACCGTCCAGCAGAATGCCACCGATCCTGTTAACGTGCATAAGCCACTTGCTGGAGCTGTCGATGAATCGTACACTCTGAGCATATCGATCGATGGGCATGTTTCGATCACGTCCGTGTCCAGCATCGGCATCCTCTATGCATTGGAGACCTTTACCCAGCTGTTCTATCAGCGTTCGGGCAATGCAGGTGTCTACACTCCTTATGCACCGGTGGCAATCGTAGACACGTCGAAGTTCCCCCATCGTGGCCTAAACCTCGATGTAGCGCGCAACTACTACAGCCCCTCGGACATCATGCGCACTCTTGACGCGTTGTCGTGGAATAAGTTCAACCGTCTCCATCTTCATCTAACAGACGCGCAGTCTTGGCCGGTAGATATTCCTGCGCTCCCAGAGTTGTCTTCGAAAGGTGCGTACATGAATGGGCTCTCCTACAGCCCTCAAGTGCTCGCCGGAATCCTCCAATACGGTACCGATCGGGGCGTCGAAGTCATCATTGAGTTTGACATGCCCGGACATACGTCGTCGATAGGTCTTTCGCACCCAGAGCTGATCACCGCGTTCAACGTTGAGCCGGATTGGAGTACCTATTCGGCTGAACCTCCATCTGGCCAGTTGAAGCTTAATGACAGCGCTGTGTATGCCTTCCTTGACAAGCTGTGGGCCGACTTCTTACCTAGAGTATACCCTTATAGCGCATATTTCCATACTGGTGGGGACGAAGTCAACGCCAATGCGTACTTGCTCGACGAAGGTGTCCGTTCGAATGTGTCATCGGTCTTGCAGCCATTACTGCAAAGATTTCTCGACCACAACCATGCGAAGGTGCGTGCCGCAGGTCTTACACCAATGGTCTGGGAGGAGCAGCTGCTCCAATGGAACTTGACGCTAGGCTCGGACGTTGTGGTCCAGACCTGGCAAAGCGACGAAGCTGTTGCGCAGACCGTTGGGAAGGGACACGCAGCGCTGGCTGGAAACTACAAATACTGGGTGAGCCCCTAAATCCCCTCGCATCCTCAAAAGGACCACTAGCTATTCCAACCCTTGCTAACAGTATACAGTATCTAGATTGCGGACATGGGCAATGGCTAGACTTCTACCCCTCAAACGCAGCAAAATTCTATCCCTTCAAAGACTACTGCGACCCATTCCACAATTGGCGGTTGGTATACTCTTACGACCCGTTGTCCGGCGTACCCACCAACTCTTCCCACCTTGTGCTCGGTGGTGAAGTGCACATGTGGAGCGAACAGACAGATCCCGTGAACCTAGACGACAATCTCTGGCCGCGCGCGTCCGCCGCCGGGGAAGTCTTGTGGAGCGGCGCCAAAGATGCCAACGGGGAGAACAGGAGCCAGGTTGAGGCTAGCCCGAGGCTGAATGAGATGAGGGAGCGCATGGTCAGACGAGGTATCAGATGTGGACCGGTGCAGATGATCTTCTGCACTCAGAACGGGACGCAGTGCGCCGAGCCTGCCGCGTGAGGTGGTTGTAAAGGATGGGGGGACCGTGAGTATGAACACGGTGCATACAACGAAAGGCAGATTAGATTCTCGAGGACAGTGCGTTTTTTCATTGGGTTTCTTATCGTAGAACAAATGCGTGTGGAATAGTTTGTTCCCTTGTGGATATATACATAGCTCCCATCATGAACACTCCTTCGGTCAAACATTTCACGCAGGAGCCATACTGGTTGCCGCTGAGTTCCTTCACGCATTACTATGCCCTAAATCTAAGTAAGACTGTCAACTCGTATTAAGGATGAGTTGTATTTCTAGAAGGTGCAGGAGCTCATGGGTTGTGTCGATTATAACACTGGAGCCTTTCCGGCACAACTTGAGGAGGGGACAAGGCCGGGAAGAGCCAGGAGGCTATGGTCTAATCAATGAGAGGATCATGTGGGTGAGGACTCATGATTTGCGAGAGCAGGGGTGGGTCGTGATGGTTTGTTGCTATTCACGTTCCATCTACGTTGCGGTTTTTTATTGATGCTGAGGGGGCATGTGGCATGGAGGAAGCCTTCTGCAGGATGGTCTCCACACGATTTGGCTTCGATGTATTTGTTGCTGAGCGGATCGTCTTGAATGCACTGGGGGGCGAGTTGTGCTACTACTGGCTAAGAGCGAGCAGCGTGTTTGTTCATTGGAGGCTACGTGATAATTCGTAGCTTCTGGAGCAATGGGATCGGAACATGGCACGTTATCCTTGGTGCTTCAGCCTGAAAATCACCCATGCCTGTGTGTGTGTTAATATCTCCTACTCTGTACTTCAAGGGCCCCTCGCCAGTTTCGAAGATAATCCCAGACTGCTTACAGGGTATTGTTTTTTATATGTCTTAAATAACAGTGTCTTGTAATCATCTTGGGCCTATCTGTAAGATTGATGGGGGGCCCTTAAAGTAGCGAGAGGGCTTTCCAATCCTCTCATCCATACTCTTCACATCCTCGTCTGTAGCGATAGGGCGTTTTAATCCTCTTATAAATACTCTTTATCAACCACGACCTTCCTATGCCTCACACTTCCTTCTCGCTCTTCACCCCCCATGGCTCCCTCCGCGTTGCTAGATATCTTCTCGTCGCCCACGACAAAGACTAGCCTCTCCTGCACCCTTTGCCGTCCCCCATCTTCCTCCCTTCTCGCTCTCAACCTCACCAAACGGTTATAGGTGGCAAATCTCTCCACCCCGGCCCCGGAACCGCTCATGGTCTCAGGAACGGGACTTTGCAGCGCCAGAGCCAGAAGCTCCGTCACCGTGTCCCAACTGCTGCTCGTCACGCCCGTGACAAACAGTACCCAGACCGTGTACGCGATGGCGATGAGCATGTACGCCAGCACAACGCCAGCGGCCAGGTAGTCCGAGCTGCTGCTCGCGTACCAGGCGTAGCCGAAGACCTCGCACGTCATTCGCTGGGTGACGAAACCGGAGCCCGGAGGTGCAGGCAGGACGGCACTGTGTTTGGGCTTGATACTGAGGAGCGACTGGGCGAAGCCAGGGGTTCGGGGCGGCTTCTTGAGATCCCATTTGAACGGGTTGGATCTAGACTCCGCAGAAGCGGCGAGGTTAAAGGCCCGACGGCTACCGTATCGAGACAGACCGTTCGCGAAGGTGGAGGCAAGGATCAGCTCGGTCAGCTGGTGCTTTCCACCGAGGCCGCAATCCCGGCTATTTAACCTGTCCACGTCCGTAGTGTTGGCATCAGGCGTCCTGAAGACGCAAGAGTCTGTCGGCCGGTCGTAGACATATTGCGGTTGGGTTCGTTGGGCGACTAGATCTGTGGCAATACCAACGTCCGAAAAGAGTCGTTGAAGAGTATTATAGGACTGAGATTGATTTCTGCTATCATCTGAAGGCGTAGACGGTGTGAGAGAGCGTAATGAGGCGGTGGTAGTCACGAGCTTGAGCGGAGGAGGCGTTAAGATCCATCGTAATGTTTGGACTAGACTGTTCTGACTTAATAATTGACCAGGCTCCGTCACCGATGGTCGAATCTAAGGCGACGTCCGTGTAGTACCACATTGCACTAATTGAGCATCCGATCACAGCCTGTGATCTTGTTTTTGGGTTCCAAGGAAATTGTAGATAGATCCCACCGCTCACAGGCCCAAATCGAGCGGTTGGAAGAGAAACCCAATTGATCTGCAAGTCATTGGAATACTTGGGATTGACAGTCGAGATATCAAAAGGCAATTCTCCGCCATCCCATTCCGAAGATCCTTCCTGGGATCGGGAAAGTACGCGATTTGTCCATAACCTGACAGGGAAATTCACGCTGAACACGTTCGTAGAGATGTTTTGAGCCATAGCACACCTCACACCCACCACAGGATTCGTTGTAGAAGCGGATGAGATGTATTCATAAGCGTATCTGTACTCTTTGACAGAAGAAAGGCCCTGCCGGGGTCCTGCGTTTGCTGTATCATACCAATCCTGAGTCAAGGATTGCTGTATGATCGCCGTGATCGCGTTCGTTTGAGAAATGCTTGTCTCTCGGTTGAAACCAACAATATTTCCCGAGCTTGTCAGACGTGGAATCCTAACAGATAGACTTTGAATAATTATTGGCCCCGGAGTTATGAAACCTAGCATCGTCAGTGTCATCTCCATAGAGGAGTTGAAATTCTGGAAGTATGTGCGAAGTGATTCGAACCCGCCACTTGCGCAAAGAATGTGCCGTGCATCGACTTCCTTAAAACATTCCGGTAACTCGTCGTTGCCGTCCACAACACTCGGCCATAGCTCAACGGGCGTCGCAGGAAGGAAGTACTCTGTTCCTCCTGCCGGCACATTCTGAGGTCGCGGCTGAAGCAGCACAGCTGACGATGGAGCGATCAGCACAGCGATAATTGCTGCGACACCGATTACCAAGAGCAACCTCAGCCTTCGCCAGCTTCTGACGCTATACAGTGCTCCTACGAACATCTCTGGGCCCCAGAGACAGTTGGCCTGACTGAAGAATATACCTGAGCCAATGAAGCCAAATGGGACCCCATCCCGGATCAAGTCATGCCGCAAGACGTGCAATACCACAGTCGTAAGACTGGCCACGCATGCAAGCTCCAACATCTTGGCCCCTACTTGAAAAAGGGCAAGGTAGAGTCCGTCGGACTGCGATTTGGAAAAACCTGGCCCGAGATATACGACGCTGAGATTGAGATATATGAGGAATGAGAAGATACCGCAGGGGATAATATGGATGGCGCAACGGCTCAACGCAATCCATCTGCTACGCCGTAGGACAGGCTTTGGCAATTCAGCCGCTCTCCACGGGCGAAGAAATGTACTTAGGAGGTCGAAGCCTAAGGCCCGGAGCAGATACTTTGCCTGAGCAAAAGGGTCGAGATATCGCTTGGGCAGCATATTATCAGGCAGTGACTCAGAGCAGAGATTCGTCACAGAAGTAAGAAAAGGGTCGACGGCATTTCTCGTGCTGCAGAGGGAAGTCATATCTCATGTGTGGGGACAAGGCTGAGGATTGAACACATAACAAGGCTGAGTGTGGCACTGCACAAGTCGATGAGGTGGGAGGAGAAAGGGCAGAGTGCGCTGACCTAGGGGGTAACTGCAGGCGGTTTCCAGGATAAGGATACTGATAGGCTGCAGACTCCATTCTTGGTAGACCGTATGTGCTTGCGCATCAACTCCGATTGATGCTTGTGGCTAAGATAGTTGTAAGTGGTGCCTCGTAGGCGCCGTGGTGCCATTGCCTCAGTACTCGGATCCTCTGGCAAGTCTTATGGCAAAAAAATATGAGAATCCTACATGTATCTTTCGACAAAGGTCCGAGTACTGAGGCTCGAGTGAGGCAAATACTACTAGTGGTGTCGTCACACGGCTGAAAGAGATCAAGCCATTGCCTGTTTCGGGGTAGGTCGCTGTTCTCTACTGCTTTCGGGAATTAAAAACAACCTGCTAACAGTGGATCCCCCACCTAGGGACGACCAGCGCCCTAGGTGGGCCCCACCTCAATTACCAGATCACCTCAATTACCTAAAAAGCGACAATTTTCTAATATCTAGTATAACTTCACCCCGCCATATCCAAATTATGTAAACTGCACGTCAAACCAAAGCCCGTATCAGGCTCTATAGATTATACATAGCAAGTTAATCAATTGGAGGAGAAATGGTGGAGTTTTGAATGGCGAGGAAGGCAGTTCTTCGAGATCAAAAAACACTCTTCCGGGAAGGAAATTATTACGACTTGGTAAAACAAGCAAATGCACATTTAAATAATTGATTCTGAGCATCGATAAGATTATTTAAATATCTGCAAATTGCCTTAAGCATTTGCCTGCGAAATAGATGTAGGAAACACGCATTTGTATCCGCGGTTTTGCCTCGACCAATGAATCGCAACCCTAAATATAGCCCTAAGAGATTTCTTGCAAGCAAAATCTAGATAGTCCAACAGAAAAACTTTCGAACACGCTCAAATCCGATTTTTGAAAATCACTCATCAACGTAACATGCAATTGTGTCAATTGACGCGTCATTCGAATCGCCTAATTGCTACGCATCGACCAGTGCCCAATAGTTATAATAAGAAGAGATAATTGATCTTCAATGAATCAACACTTTTTCAAAAACATTTACGAGTACAACATTATCTTGCATGCCAATGTTAAAGACTTGCTTGTTCGTATTTAAAAGAAGAAAATTATGTCTATGTTTATCGTAAAACAATTGCTCAACAAAATAGCTCGCTATTTAGAGCTATTAAGAAATTAATTTACGCAAACGAACGTAATGAACGCTATTGACAAGCTAATCGTTAAGATTAATCGCAATCATGAAAAGTTAAAGAAAGACAACACAATTATACGCAAAATTATAACGAATTTCTCTTTATTTGTCTTCTTATTTTTCTTTATATACTTTAAAAACAACTTATAGAGCTAGTTATCTATAATGTTTTTCGAAAGCGCTTCGAAGACGTTTACGATTATTAAATCGAAACCAATTATCAATAAGAACGCAAAAATCATTGTACGTCTAAACGACAACGAACAAAAACTAGTATTGCAAAAGACACTTTTTCAAAATATAGTCGAGAACATTAACGCGCGTATCATGCAACTTGAGACAACAATCAAAGACATTAAAGCAATAAAGAAGCTCTTTAGTAAAGACATCGCAATTTACACGATTAGACTAATCGTTAGATCGGGAATCGATATCAACTTTCTAACTTAACTCGAATACTTGATATCAACATCGTAATTCGACTCGAATACTCGATATCAACATCGTAATTCAACTTAATATCAACTCGATTTCTAATTCGATTCAAGTCATCGACTCGAATCGTCAAGCAATCGAAAATGTCGTCATAATGTTAAGAATTTCTATTTTTGAATTTATCACGTCACGACTTTCGAGAGATCTATGCATCAAGAACGAAACAATTTTGTTCTTTATTATCTTCTCGTTATTTGCATTATCTTATTGCATTATCTTATTGCATTATCTTATTACATTACTAGTGTTCGTCTTTAGATAATTTATTGTTGCTAGCAAGATTGCTATTCTTTGCAAAATATATTGCAAAATGTCTAATTCTAACGATGCATACAATTTATTAATATTTTTAATTAAGAAAGAGTCTAGTTTCTTGATGTTGCACAACTTAATTTTAAGTAATCTTTATTTTAATTAATTCGCAAGTCAAGATTTATAAGATATTAATTAACTCTTTTTTAAGAAAAAAAGAGCTCTTCAAGAAGCGATCAATAAAATTCGTCAAAATTGTTCTCTTTTAAAATTAAGAGAGAACAACGAATACGTTAAATAAAGTCTTGATATTAATGCTCAATTTCAACAATGATAATTACAAACATCTATTGGCGAAAGTGTCACAAACAAGACTTAAAAAAGAATATTAAATTCATTTTAAACTAAGAAGGCTAAAGCAAGTAAACAATTCAATGTTTGAAACATATTTATTTAAATGATGTCGACACTAAAAGAATATTCTAAGATAGCATGCAAAAATTGTCTCAAGATTCAAAATTATTCTATAGCTATAAGTGACTCTAGTACGATCAATATACTCAAACATCGCAAAACAATTGCTTGCAAGAAACGAAAACGATCTAATTCTCTTTTATAGCTCGAGTTAGCTTTTGATCGTATAAATTTAATTTAATAATGCAAATAAATAATGCAAAGTTGACAAATTAATAGAAGAAAAGTTATATTAACTTAGCGTCTCAATTTAATTAACAAGTGTAAAAACAAGTATTGTGCAAAATCTTTGTTGTCTTAAATCTATCTTTTCGAATTATTAAAAATGAGCATTTTTGACAATTATTGCAAATGCTTTGCCTAGATCTTACTTTCGTACATCGCAATAAATTGTTATTTATAATTTTTTCAAAATACAATGATATTCGTATTAAGATAAAGCAAGATTTAAAAAAGTTACGACGTATATTTATTGCGTTAGATGCATAATCTAGTTTTTAAAAAATTATTTATCTAGAAGTATTAATATATTAAATGAATATTGCATTTTAATATCGTGAACATTTTATTAAATTTACGTTTTTTCAAGTTAAATATATTGATCGTCATTTAATGCAAGAGCTTCTTAAAATCTTAAATATATATAATATTAAAAACAAGCTTTTTAATGTTGTTACAAACAATGCAAGCAACAATAACACTCTAAAAGAGAAGCTTGAAAAAACGCTTAATCGACGCGACACTTCATGAGATAAAGCACAAAATTCGATTTCTTGTATAACTTATATTATTAATCTCGTAATCTAAAAGTTTATTAAAGTCATTAAATTAGAAACTTTAAATAACAACATTATGTTGTTATAGAAAGACGATCAAGTTAAAAATGTAATCACAAGCAATAATTTGTGTACTATTGTTAAAAAAATACTTTTTAAGTAAGTAATGCAAAGAGATAATGCACTTGCTAATAAATGAATTATATTCGCACTTTTATAATTGCTATTAATAGTTCTTCTTAGCGAAAGCTTCGCTTTCAAAAGCTTTAAATTGAAGCTAAAACAAAGTCTTGAACATTAATATAAAACATTCGCATTCGTTGAAACTCTATCTACTTAATGCTTCGACGTACATATTAATTGCGCAATATAATCAATATATAGATCGACAAAGTTTTGAAAAATTCAAAAATTCAAGCTATTTAATTAAAAGATAACGAATAATTACTAGTATTATTTGTTAGCAATATGTTATGTCTTTTTTATAAGTTAATCTTAATTGTGTTTAGAACAACTAATATTGACATGCATTTAACATTTCGATTATTTAATGCTCTTTTTAATTATCTTGATGCTATTGAAAGAATTATATGCGACAATGCATGTTTTTCAAAAACACTTGTTATTAAAGCTTGCGAATTAATTTTTACAAAATTCGCAAAGTACTATTCTAAAACTAAGAACAAAAACGAATTAATATACAATCTTGTTATAATTTTAGATTTTACTCAAAAGTTAAACTTGTATCGAAATTAAAATACAAAGAATGTTAAAAAGCAAAACTTCAATAAAATTGATCATTTTTATTACAACAAATACAAGAAAGAGTTTAAGAACTATTTTAATCGTTATTATGAAAAGAGAATTACGACTTCAAGAGTTGAAACGCAACGAACTAACGAAATTGACGAGATAATGCAAATTAATAATGCAATCGTTTATTTGTTAATAATTATATAGTTTGTTGCGATAACTATACGAACTCTTTTTTAACGAAGTCAACGTCGATTTTTATCTTTAAGCGAGAACGATCAATATCTTCGCATTAACGTTATTGTTAAAGAGACTTCAACATAAGAGTTTTGAAAAAATAACGCCTCGAACTTCTCAAAATTAGCTCAAATAACTAAAGACGTTTTTTCGTGTTTAATATTCTTTGTGAGCATCGAAAGAACATTTGGTTTTGCTAGAAGAGTTTGTTAATAAAATTGATCACAAATGACTTTAGAATCGATCGAACAAATAACACTTCTTAAGTATTATAATCGTACTATAAACTTAAATTTTAAAAAGATTATTATCGAAGCGTAAAACATCTATTGAAGAGAGAAAAACAATAATTTAACGATTAAAGAATTTAATGATTCTTTTAGAATATATTTGCAAGATGTTTTGCGTTTAATTAGTATTTAGAGATTTAATGTTATTATATTTGTTGAAGATTTTGCATTATTAATATATTTTTCGAGACAATATAGTTAGAAGATAATATAATTTAGTAACGCAATTTAGTAATGCATTTAAATTACTTATATTGCATTAAATTAATATATTTGACTTTTTAAAAATTATGCTAAATATTTAGAAATATTAGATTTTTATATATTTTTAAATATAACATTTCTAAATATTAAAGTCTTGATAACTTAGTAATAGCGCGTTCAACTTGTAATAATAATGACATATTATTTACGATATAGTTTACGAGAACATTATTGTGTTATCTAAGATTATATCGTAGATTATGTGTTATTGTTATCGCGAATTAAAAGATTAAGAATTTAAATTCTTCTTAAGATACAACGAATTTTTTTTTTGCAATCTTTAATGAGACTATATAGAACGAGATTGTCGAACTCTTTAATTAGAAAAGTTAAGTTAACGATTTAATTCTAACTTTCTAGATGATTTGAATGCATTATTATAATGCATTTTTTAATTAATATATTTAATATAAAAGTGCATAATGTGATTGATATATTTGTTAAAAAAAGTGTATAAATAATGCATTTTTTAATTAATATATTTGATATAAAAGTGCATAATGTGATTGATATATTTGTTAAAAAAAGTGTATAAATAATGCATTTTTTGATTAATATATTTGATAGAAAAAGTGCATAATGTGATTGACATATTTGTTAGAAAAAGTGTATAAATAGTGCACTTTTTAATAAATATATTTAATAGAAAAAGTGTACAAACAATGCATGCAATAAGACAATAAGTTTGATAAATAATGCAACAAGATAATGCAATTGATAAACTACATAACTAGATAACTTAAATTCTTGCTAACTATTTTTAATCTTAATTATCTTAATTAATTAGTCTAAGATTGTTATAATTTTATGCTTATTATGATTTTTATTGTTATTATCTTTGTCTTTATACTTCGACAATCTATATTTGTTCTTTATTATTTTTGCATTATCTTTAACTTTTTCGTACTTAATTTCAATCTTATTATTATTTATTTTAATCAAATTTTTTAATTCGTTATTAATTGAATTAAGATGTTACGCTAGTACTTTCTTCGAAGATATTAAAGAGAATTATGCTTTGAAAAGATTTGTAGACGTCTTTAAACAATGCAAGCAATCACTTGATAACAAGAGATTTGCAACTTAAGTTAGTCGTAACAATAAATTAAGACTTAAGATAAATTGAATACGATTTATAAGAGAGTCGTATTTAGAAGATCTATATACTAAGAAAATTCTTCTTGTTCGCTACATTCGCTATCGAACATGTCGAACATTGTTCGCTTAGCTCGTTGTCGAACATGTCGAACGCGAACATTGTTCGCTTTGCTCGTTGTCAAACATGTCAAATATTGCTCGTTCGTCAAGTCGTCGAACATATAGGCAATTGTACTTCGTGCTACATGTTGCGTTGTAATTAATATATCACATTGTTTTTAAGCTAGACTCGTAACACTATCTCTTTTCTCAAAGATTTTCGTCTTGAAAGCTAATCGTCTTTTATTATGTCTTGTTAACAATAAAGTCGTCTTCGTATCGCATTCGAAATCGAACGCTACGATACACTAGTAAATATTGCTTGTGAACGTTGCTCTCTCTCTAGTTATTTTTATATCGTCATGAAAGACTTCTCGTCTTGTTTGAAGTGTTCGAAATGTGTTTGTGCGAACAAATTGTACGTGAACATGTCTTGATTTTTCTTTGATCACAATAGAGAAGATCTTTTTGTCAAGATCGCTAAAGATAAAGCTTTGCTAACAATCATTATAACTTGATTGCTACGAAATAAGAAGATCTTAAAGAAGATTAATGCGAAGACGAAACGAAAAACACAATGTCTATTGTTGAAAATAAAGAAATTGAATGCTCTTGAGTTCTTCAATTGTTTTGTTGCGAATGCTCTCGTTAAGTCATCTTTTATCTTTTGATTATTTCTCGTTATGCTAGATAATTTTTCGAACGTCGATGAAATCTCTAAATAAGATCATAGCAATTATCAAGATTCTTTTCGAGTTTTCACGTGTTCTTTGAGATAAAATATTCTTTTCACTTAATTAGGTAGTTTTGATCTTAATGCTTTAGAATTTTTTTCACTTTGTATCAACTTTCTTTTTGGGCTTTGTAATGAAATGTTTTCTATATAGACGTATTGAGATCGATTGATTCCAACAACGATATATAAAATACTAGAAATACTTTGGCGTCCTTAGGCAAATCGAGTTCGTAATTGATCGATCCTTTAACTACTTTGATAAAAAATGATTCGACTTTAATATGATCGAGCTTTTTACTTTTCTTCCTAGTCTTTAGATTTTTTGTTAAAAGATACACCTTATTTCTCTCTTTTAATTGAGATGCCATTTTTCGTTTCTTGTTTTAATACTTGGTCGATCGCGCTTGCATCAATAAGATGTTATCGTATACCTTTTTTAGTGTCGCTACTCTTTCGATGATTGACTAAGCTACTAGATGCTTTCGTTATTAATCGAAAAGATTTAACTTCTTGTCATAGTTAACAAAGAAAGACGTTATTCTTGTCGTGTTAAAAATCTTTGCATTTAATGTCAATTGTGTCATAGATAAAAGTAATACTCAATTGTTCTAGATATTGTTGACGTAGTGTCTTAGATATTGCTCAAGACTTTAGTTTGTTCGCTCTATTTGTTCATTCGTGACCAAGTAATAAGCAATTGACATGCGAAGTCTTGTATCTAACATTAGTATAAATGTTTTTTAATAGTTAGACGTGAAGAGCTTGTCCCTATTACTAGTTAATTCTTTAAGTATATTATGATATCTAATCAATCGATTTAGTACGATGTATTTTAGTTGTTCTACTATAATTTTCTCTTTGCATGCGATGATATATGAGTACTTGATAAGTTTGTCAATCATTACTAGTATCGAATCATATCTTTTTTTAGTTGCTAAGTTCGTCAACTTAGGCAACTTAATAATGAAGTTCATTGTAACTTCGTCCCATAACGATTCAAGTAATTCCTAATACTAAATTTCGTCATATTGCGCATATGTATCATGTTTGTTTTGCTAACAACTAAGACATTGTTTAATATATGTCTCGACAACTTGTCTTATGTTGAGAAACTAGCAATGTTGACGCAAAAGCTAAAGTGTCTTGATTACTTCTAGATGTTCTTGCAATAATTCGTCATAATGCTTCTTTATACATTCATTGATTTTGTTAATAAATATTTGAAGTTTTTCTTTCTTAATTGAAAATTTCTCTAACTTGTCTCGAAGAATTCGTAAAATTGCGTTTAGCTCATGTTTGTTAATTAATAATGATTTATCTTGATTAATCTTAAGTATGTTGTGATTAAACAACTTCTTTGTCTTTATATGATCACTTCGCCTACTAAGCGCGTTTGCTTTGTCATTTTCTTTTTCTAGAATATATAATATTTTAAATTTGTATTGTTCTAGCTTCTCGAATTATCGCATTTGTCTTTTGTTAAGTTCTTTTGTCGTAATGAAGTGCAATAAGTTTTTATAATTTGTAAGAATAGTGAGTTTTGATGCTTCTTCTATGTATATTCTTCATGCTTTAAGAGTTGCTACTATCGCAAGTAGTTTCTTGTCATATATATCGTAATTTTGCTTTGTTGACAAGAGTTTCCTCGAGTAGTATGTCATTAGATGTTATATGTCTTCATATAATTGATTAAAGCATGCATCGATAACTAGATTTAATGCGTCTATTTTTATTCGTTCTAATTTCTTAAGATTAAACATTTTAAGTATTGATTTCTTTAAGCACTCTTTTTTCAATCTTTAAAATGTTGCTTCTTCGCGTGGTTCTCATTTCTAAGACGTGTCTTTTCTCGTTAAGCTTGTCAATGATATTGATTTCTCTAAGAAGTTCTTGATGAACTTTCTATTATATTGAACGAATTCTATAAAGGCCTAGATGTCTTTAACATCGATTGGTGTTAATCATTCTTTAATTGCCTTAATTTTTTTTGAGTTTATTCGAATTTCATGTCGTTCTACAACGAATTCTAGGAAGTCTACTTTCTCTCGATGAAATTCGCATTTCTCTAGTTTAAGACGTAGATTCCTTTGATTCAAACATTCCAATATTTGGGAAACATGTTGCACATGTTCCTTTAACGTGATCGAGTATATCATAATGTCGTTTAGATATGCTATGACAAATATATTCAAATATTGTCGTAGCGCATCGTTGATTATTTCTTGACATGTTGTTGAGACGTTAATGAGCTCAAACGACATAATCATGTATTCGTAAAGTTCATATCGTGTACGAAAAGCTATCTTTCACTTCTTACTTGCCTTTATTCTAATTTGGTTGTACGCTTCTCGTAGATTTAATTTGATGAAGTACTTGACTTCGAATAATCGATTCTAAAGCTCGCTAATATTTGATAGTGAATATCGATTTTTGATCGTTATGTCGTTCAACTTTCGATAATCGACACATAAGCGAAGTTCTTCGTCCTTCTTGAATGTAAAGAGGATTGGGTATTTTGCTCGTAATTGGGATTTCCTAATAAATTCTTTCTTCTTATTCTCTGCCAGGTATTTGCGAAGTATTAACAATTCTTTCTTCGATAGAGCGTAAATAGGTCCAAACGTGAGTTCCTTGCCTAGTTCAAGTTTGATTTGTTTTTCCTTCGATGAACTAGCTAAAGTCTCGAGATGATTCGTGATGTTTTCTAGGCATTCGTGAAAGTCCTTTCAACCATATTCTTCATTTGAGTCGATGATTAAGCTATGAGATTTAATAGTCTTCTTGAGTACTTGATTGACTTTTTGCGTAGATGCGAGTGCCTTGCCTAATGATGTTTCATCTAGGACTTTCTATAATTGATTTGAGTTCTTCACCAAATAGTAGTCGTCGTTCGATTTAGTCTTGGGGGTGTTCGCTCCTTTGTCGACTTGCTCCTTGATGACGTTCTAGCTATTGGATATTTCTCTCAACATAGCATTGATTTGTCGTGGAATCATCAAGTTCTTTGAACGACAATCTCTTGCGAAGTGACTCGATTTGCCACATAAATAGCACGTTTTTGGATTTCTATTATCTTGCTTTTCCTTAGGGTTTTTCTCTTTGCGTCGCTAGATAGAGTCCAATTTCATTGGTGCAAACTCGCGATAATTTGGGTTGCTATACTTCTTAAAATGGTCTCTTTTCGCTTGATATTCGATCGTCGATTCAAAGAAGATTCTCGCTCTCTCATGAGATTAATCGTATCGTTTTTTCATAGCTCTCTTATACAATTTGTCGTCTACGTCGATTGCTATTTTCACTAAAGTTTGGATCGTGTCGAACCTTGCTTCGCTACGCATAAGTTCGTTCTTGACATTCTTCTTCAAGTCTCGCTTAAACATTGTCATTAATAATGCATTATTTCAATCGATTAGATTTGCGTATTTTTGAAATTTGGCGACGTAGTTTGCTACTAACGTTTTTTGTTGCAAATGCTAAATAACTCGTTTCGCTATTTGTCTCTCGTTAAATATTTCAAATACTTGTCGTAATTTTTTCTTGAAAACATCAAAATTAATGAAGATCTCTTTTGGGTCTTCTTCATTCTTAAGATGCTTTCGAAGATTTGACTTCAATCAATGTTGAGCTCGTCCTCGAAGAAAGATAAAAGTCAACAAGATCTTCTTATTTTCTAAAACGAGATAAAACGTAAAGTAGATTTTAACTTGCGTGATTTAATTCTTTAATTTAGTTCTATCTTTATAATATTTGTTTAAAGCATTAACCTTGATCTTTAATAAGATTTCTTCTTCATTGTTAGTATTGTTGTCGTTATCATCGATCTTTATGAGGTTTAACATAAGTTGTTTTCCTTTTGTTGTAGAGCTAATGCTTGGGATAGAGGCGCGTTGATCTAATATAGACATTCTTAGAGTGTTCAAAGTGTTACGCTAGTACTTTCTTCGAAGATATTAGAGAGAGTTATGCTTTGAAGAGATTTGTAGACGTCTTTAGACAATGCAAGCAATCACTTGATAACAAGGAATTTGCAACTTGAATCAATCGTAACAATAAGTCAAGACTTAAGATAAATTGAACACGATTTATAAGAAAGTCGTGTTTAGAAAATCTATATATCAAGAAGATTCTTTTTGTTCGCTACATTCGTTGTCGAACATGTCGAACATTGCTCGTTTAACTCGCTATCGAACATGTCGAACGCGAGCATTGTTCGCTTTGCTCGCTATCGAATATGTCGAACATTGTTCGTTCGTTAAGTTGTCAAACATGCAAGCAATCGTGCTTCGTGCTACATGTTGCGTTGTAGTTAATATATCACATTGTTTCCAAGCTAGGCTCGTAACATAAGAGAATTAAGTATTTTACAATTTGCGACATTTTTGTCGTTAAAAAATGTGTTTACAAACTTCTTAAATTCATTGATTACGTTTAAGTCTTAAGTTGCTTTTAACTTATTTAGTTCTTTATAATGCAAAATACGTTGCTAAATAATTTGAATATTTAATATTATGTATTTCGACATATTAATATTAAATTCGTCGTGATTCGTAGTAGTTTAACACGTATATTAGTTTTATTTTTTACATTAAACACAATACATACTTAATTAATAAAAGTAGACTTTGCTACGTTCAAATATTAACTTTCAAATGCTATTTTCATAGCTATCGCATCAATAATTGCTTGCTTCGCAATATTTTTTTCTTTAATTTTCTTTATTAATTTTCTTTTGAAACATTTAGTTATTATATAATTAGCTTTTTGAACATATATGCATTACTTAAATGCATTATTATGAAAATTCTTTTTAATTCGCTCATTAATGATTAAGTCTTGAACATTGTTCTTTATATTTATTTGCTTGTCTTTAGACGCTTCTTAATAAACATTCGTAGCTCTAAGCTTTGTTAATTGTTTGTAAAAAGCTATTCGATTTACGTTTTATTTAATGTACAATAGTTTTTGATTTACGTTTTACATTATGATACGATTTCAATTAGCAATTAATTAAGAGAGAATAAAGAGAATTAACATTTTGCGCTTTCGATTAGTCTTTATAATAATGCATACAAGTAATGCAAATTAATATTTTTACTTAATTATGTGAATTTATGCAATAAGTGATTAGAGATTGTGTTAACTAATGTATAATTTGTGAAAAAGAAGAATGTCGCGATCATAAAGTAAATTTTCGCGTTTAAGATAAAAGCTAAAATTAAGAATCTTATCTTTATTCAATATTATTACAATTGAAAGTTATTTTAATTATTACATTATTGCTTTCAATTAAGTTATTCTTTTCATCTTATATTACGACATAATTAAGCACTTATTTTAATCATTTGATCACATTATTGTTTGTCAACTTAATTATCTTTAAATCGATACAATTCTTTCAAACAATTAACGTGAACAATTTCTTACTTACGATCTCATAATGGCGCGTATTAAACAAATAGATAATGTATTTGAATAATGCATTCTTTGTTGCGAATTGCTAACATGCTTAATGCAAGACATAAAAAAATTAAGAGATCAACTCGTGATAGTATGGCACTACGAAATCGCAACGATAAAGAAGCTAGCAAGAGCAAAAGCAAGATTTTATTTGAAAGTACAACGTCTAGAGTTTAAAAAATAATGCAAACAAGTAATGCAATAAGTTATTATTAGCTAAGTTTTTGCAATAGAAGAAGCGTAAATTTAAGCTTAAAATTGTGATTCTAAGAGAAATTCTTCGATATTAAAAGTTTGCGAATTTGTTAATCTTTAAGAGATCTTTCGAAAGACTAGTGCGAGAAATTCTCCAAGATAAAGCTTTTAGCAACAAATTTAAGAACAAATTGAGTAATGAAGATTACAAAATTTAGACTTCAACATTGAAAACACTTTAGAAAGCTATTAAAGCGTTTTTAATTAAATTCTTTTTTAGTAAGTGCATTATTTATTTACATTATCGTTGATTCTTTACGACATTTACTAATGTTTTGCTTTATGTATGTAGACAACAATTTGCTTGTTATTTATGCAAAGGGTAAAATCATTTAGCAAAAGAATATGCAATTAATGACGCAATTAATAATCAATTTAGAAATTCACTATAATAATGATAGAAAGTAAACATTCGTCGTAGTACTCGAAATTCTAAAATCGAGATGTCTTCGTTATATTTAGATGATTGAAATTAAGAATAGATAGCAAGAATACAAGCTATTTAGCTATATAATTCATCAATTGTATTATCTTGTTGCATTATCTACTAAGCGTATTGTCTCGCTACATACATTAATTATGCACTTTTTCGAACAAATGTGTCAACGAAATTGTTGTTTGATTATACACTTTTTTTTAACAAATGTGTCAACTAAATTGTTGTTCGAACATGCACTTTTTTTGATAACAATGAAGTTAATCGAGAGATTACAATAATCTTAAACTAGTTATTACACAAATATCAAAGAAATCAAATGCATTATTTAATTGCATTACTATGCAACATTTTAAGAAAAAAATCATAAGATTCAACACACAATTCATGTCTATAAATTCTACTATTAAATCGCTTTATGTTTTGGCGAGTCAAGTCGAGAATTCAAGTCGATACTCGATACTAACATCGTAACTCGACTCAAATACTCGATATTAACATCGTGATTCGAATCAACTTTTCGATATTAAAATTCTAACTCGACCCAAGTCTTGGCGAGTCAAAAACTTGACTTGAACTTAATGATTCGACTCGACGCGATTAGTCTATATACGATTAATGAAGAGAAAGTTATCAAGTTAAAAGTCAACAATGCTTAGATTGCTATACTAGAAAAAAAAGTAAAAGCAATTATTTCGACATACGCGATAATGATCAACGAAGTAAAGATTGAAAAATAAAATCTTAAAAGCGCGAAATTGCGCGCAACGATTATTCAAAAAATATAAAATCAAAATATAAACGTAAAGAAGCGTAAAGACATGAAGATAATATAAATTGATTAAAGATAACAACAATTTGCTTAAAATCAAAAATACGCATTCATAATTGTGAAGATCTTAATATTAAAAATGATTAACATTATTTTTGATTTTAACTTAATAGTGAGCAAGCAAATTAAATTAATATCAATATACAACAAAGCATGTAAAACTATACAATGCTTTAAATGTTATTATTACGAACACATTATAATTTAATGTATAAAAGAGAAGAGATGCGATTATTGCGTCGAATTTTACGCTATTAACTTTAAGATTTGCTTAACAAGCTTCAAATTTAGATGTTGTCTATGTGAAGAAAATCATAAATTATAACAAAAGAATTGCTTAAAAAAGCGAAAAAAAATACAACGAGTAATTATTAAAAAAAAGAACACATCGCATCGATTTTTAATTAAAAAAACGACAATAGTTAAGAATAAACTCTACTTTAGCGAGAAAAAGAACTTCGATTATTTAAAATTAAAATTGATAACTCTAAACGAACTAGAAATTACGAGCAAAGAATGTACGGAAAAATGAAGCGACAAGAGATTAAGAAAAGAAGCTATTTTTAAAAGAACAACGACATCAAATTTATCGCAAGCATTAGCAAGTCAAAAACGAGATTCTCGATTCATATTACTTGCGAAATTAAGTAAAGAAAGAGAAAAAAATCTATATAAAGAATCGAACAAAGAGAGCTTCTATTCAAAAATTAACAAAATATCGCTAGCATCAAAAAATATCAATACAATAATTCGCTTTAGTTAATAATTATGTTAGAAAATCGTACTTTATTAATATTATAATACAACGTTAACAAGTTTAAATTAAAGATTATAATATTACTATTTAAGAGTGAAGACATTACGAATTTTGACATATTGATTATTTAAAAATTATGAAGAAATCTCTATTAACTTATTACGAACAATAGATTAAACTAGCACTTCAAATTACATTACATAAACAATAAGAACATTAAAATATACTTTTTTGTTAATAAACGCATAGCGTTCGTCTCGTATACAATAACTAGACTAATCGTCAAGTCAATATTCGATATTAACATTCTAATTCGACTCGAATACTTGATATTAATCGTCTAACTTAACTCAAATACTTGATATCAATCTCTTGACTCAACTTAAAACTAAATTCGAATCAACGATTTCTTAACTCGATCTAATCAATTCGTCAAGATATTAAAAATGTTGTCATAATGTCAAGAGTATCTATTTTTGAATTTATTATGTCATAAGTTTTAAAAGATTTATGCGCAATAAACAAAATCATGTTCTTACTTATTATGCACTTTTTATTTGCATTATCTTGTTGCATTATTATGCATTTGTTTCAATAAATGTGTCAACTAAAATGCTATTTTATTATGCACTTTTTCGATAAGATCGAAGTTAATCGAGAGATTATAATAATTATAAGCTATTTATTACATAAGCATCAAAGAGTTCAAATGCATTATTTAATTGCATTACTATAGAACATTTTAATGAAAAAACAATAAGATTCAACATATAATCTATGTCTACAAAATCTACTACTAAATAACTTGATGTCTTGACGAGTCGAGTTAATACTTTGATGTTACAAGCTTATTAAAGTTATATTAGTGATTTAGATTCTACGCTCTAAGGGCGAATCTATTATCATGTTCGACATGCTCAAGAAGCGAGCATTTTGAGTATGATATTCGACATGTTCGTCGAACGAACATTGCGAACAATCAATATTTTCTTTTTTATATAGAAATTAAAATACGACTTTCTTATGAATCGTATTCAATTTATTTTAAATTTTGACTTATTGTTACGACTACTAAATTGCAATTTCTTGTTATCAAGTAATTGCTTGCATTGCCTAAAGACGTCTACAAATCTCTTTAATAACATAATTCTTTATAATACTCTTTAAGAAAGTACTAGCGTAACACTTTAAACACTCTAAGAATGTTTGTATCAAATTAACGCGCTTCTATCTCGAACACTAGCTCAATAGTATTACGTCAATTCTCTATTAATGAAGACGACAAAATAAGAATTAACAAGTCTAACGTCTATTATGAAGATTATATTGGTCTAGAGAACTGCTCTAATAGTATATATTGACGAAAGCGAGATTAACAAAAAAATAGAAGCAACGATCGTTTCGTTACATAAAACGATTAGAATTTATCTAAAATTAAACATGACGTTTATCGTATATTTAAGGTGATCGTCGGGTCGGGTTTCAACCCGATCGAGTTGGCCCGCCCAACCCTAACCCTAGGGCCGGGCAAAAGTTCTAGCCCAACAGGGTGGGACGAGCGAAGAGTGCGCGCCGAGTGTCCAACCCAACCCGCCCGATCACGTGACGTCACGTGACCTCGTATTTTCATATTCGTCCCCTTTAATTTGTATAGGCCGAATTTCTTAGACCTGTTCTAGAGGTATCTGCTGTATTGAGACTTCCCATCAATAACTTTCTAAGGTAGGAAATCAAATAGTTGCCAAGAGCCACAACAGATATAAGGCGAAGCGAACTCTTGCATCTGTGAGGGGGACATGGGGCATTAACAGCGCGTATGGGTTCAACGAGCTGCTAAACTCTTGATTCGATGAAAGAGTAGCAGTATAGAGACAACGGCAGGAGCTAGGGGGGAAACTGAAGACCCCTACTCTTGTCGAAAACATTATATACAGGTCACCAACGCCAGAACCCCTAAATAGCTAATTTGAATCCAAAACCACAACTTCCGCTTCACCCTGCCCTACAGACTCAACCATCAAGTCATCTCCTGCATCGACCTTCTCTACAAACGCCCCATCGCCCTCTCCTAATACCTTATCCTCCCTTCCTACCAGCCGAACCTTCGCCCCTAAACCCCTCATCGGCAAATGTACATATACCTTCCTGTCCTTCTTCGACCTCACCGAACCGTCGCCACCAATCTTCCACGAGGCCTTCGAACCCGGCGCAATGATAGACACACCCATCAAGAAGTCCGCATGGATAGGAATCGTCCCCTCAACCACAGGCAGCGCCTGCTTCTCTTCTCCAGCAGTTGCCTCAACACCTCCCTTCAAAGGGCTCAAGATCGTGACAAATCCCCTGCGCTTCGCCTCTTCGCCGAAGCTCATGGTGTGGTAGCGAGGCGTCAAGCCTTTCTTCCACGGCAGACACCATATCTGCAAGAAATGCACCGTCTGCGACTGATGCTCGTTCTGCTCTGCATGCGCGATGCCGCTGCCGCCGGTGGTGAATTGGACGTCCCCGCGCTTCATTACGAAATAGTCGTCGCTACTGACGTCTTTCAGACCTTTTGCGTCCGTCGGGGATTTCTGACCGTGCATCGAGTCGCGGTGTGTCAGCTCCCCGGAAAGGACATAGCTGAAGATCTCGGCATCACAATGCGGATGTGTGGGGAAGCCAGTCTTGGGAGCGACACGGTCTTCGTTCAGCACGCGTAGACTGCCAAAGGATTGGAAGGAGGGGTGGGAATAGGAAGCGAATGAGAAAGTATGGTAGGTATTAAGCCAGCCGTGGTCGGCATGGCCTCGGGCAGCGGAGGGGCGGAGTGTGATATTTGCGTTGGACATAATTCTGGATATTGTGCACATATATGGAATGACGTTAGGTGATGTTCTTGTTTTTGTTGTAAAGGAAAAGACGAGACGACAAGAGATGGACGCTTCTTATAGAGGAGGTTGCGTGGCGGAAGATTCTACAAGGTTGCTAATAGTGTTTAGTTAGCATTACTCGATGTACGCTCAGCAGCCTCAACGAAGTAGCTTGGAAGTGATCGGGGAAAGGCTTGTTCCTGACTGTGGATTTGGTCAGCTATTATACATCTGGCTGTTTGCGCCCAGATGAGGCTTACGAGAGTCTTGGTCATTGTTCGAATATGATGCGGGGCGATCTCCTCAGGCGATTCATCGGCTTGGCGCGTTCTTATCAGATGAGACTAAGCCGATCTGGTTCCGCCAAGACATGCATTGACGGTTGTCATTGTCGAGTTTTCACATACTTCACTTACGTCTCGACGACGATATGAATCCCCATCTTACGAGACGTCAGTGCTTCCTGGAGATGTCCACTTTGAGGCGCGCCCCTCAATTACTCTGAGCAAGACCCTGTACCGCATAAGAAGTCCTTGCCTGCGACGTACGAAACACTTTTACGGACCCCAAAGACATCCCTTATGCCAGGACCTTTACAGCTCCTTGCACGCGATGGAAGCGCCTCTGAGAAGCTCAGGGAATGGTCATCGCTGATTGGCATCGTCACCGCCATTGTAGGCAACATCCTCATATCTTTTGCCCTGAACATCCAGCGCTATGCCCACATTCGACTTGGCAGGGAAGAAAGCGGCAAGGAGGCCCCACCAGAAAACAGCAAAAGTCGGCATAAGACATACGGAACACAAGAGCAGGGCAAAATAGCTGAACAGCGAGCAAAGATCAATCTAACGGCTCCGCCAGGGGATGGCGAGCTCACAGAGGCGGAGGTTTCAAACGGTGGGGACTACATGCCGCGTCCATCGATCCACTCACGCTCTTCCTCCGGATCGACAGTGAAGCAGTCCGAGAAGCATTCAGAACATGGGGAGCGGAAGTCATACCTCAAATCGCCGTATTGGTGGGCAGGGATCATCCTCATGGTGATTGGAGAAGCCGGCAATTTCCTGGCATATGGCTTTGCGCCAGCATCGATCGTTTCGCCCCTAGGTGTTGTGGCATTGGTGTCAAATTGTATAATTGCACCCTGCCTTCTCAGAGAACGTTTCCGGTTTCGGGACTTCTTTGGTGTCGTGGTGGCTATCGCGGGAGCTGTGGTGGTGGTACTCAGTGCGAAAAACTTGGAGAACAAGATGGGTCCGAAAGAGCTCTGGTCCCATATCGCCCGATGGGAATTTGCTCTTTACACGGGCATTACCGCGTTCGTGATCATCGGGTTGATGTGGGCTAGTGGTAAATACGGAGAAAGGACGATACTCATCGACTTAGGTCTCGTTGGGCTTTGGGGTAAGATTTCAAGACTATCAACTTTCTACAGGCTGACGTTTCTAAGGCGGCTACACTGTGCTTTCTACCAAAGGGATCGCATCCCTCCTCTCCTACACACTGTGGCACGCCCTGACCTTCCCAATTACCTACCTCCTACTCTTCGTTCTAGTCGTCTCAGCTCTACTGCAGATCCGATACCTCAACCGCGCCCTACAACGGTTTAACTCAACTCAAGTCATCCCTACGCAATTCGTCCTCTTCACCATCTCCGTCATTATTGGTAGCGCGGTCTTATACCGGGACTTCGAATCTGCTACAGCAGACCGTGTTGGCAAATTTGTTGGAGGCTGCGCCTTGACTTTCTCTGGCGTTTACCTCATCACGAGCGACAGAGCTGGACCATCCAATGACGAGGACGATGCATCAGAAGACGAGGAAAATACCATAGGACTTGTTGATGAGGAACGGTACGAAGACGAAGTGGACGTTGTAGATGCTGGAAAGGGTGGGAGTCGAAGGGAGTCGACCCCAAGCATCCGGTTCGACAATCCTTCTAGACGTCCGTCGAAGCCGCAAGCCGACGGACCAAGCTCGCAACCTCGAACTCCACAGCGTCTGCACTCTGCCAGATCCTCCACCCCCTCCAGGCCCTTGATGAGCGAGACTGACGATCCTAATTCGCCCCTGCTCGAGAATCCATGGCAGTCATCACGGGAGCAGCTCGCCCGACCTAGACAGCTAGAAAGCACCATCTCAACACCAACCCTTCCGACTCAGGCTCGAGCAGGCAAATTGTTGACCCCCGAGCGGCCACAGATGTCTCCTCGGCGCTCAGACCGCCCTGCAAATTTCTCCCGAAACTCCGTAGCGCGTATCATGCCCGGACCACTGATCTCACCCCTCTCATCCCCCCTCAGCGCTATCGTCGCAGACTCCCTCCGCAGAGGCGTAGACCCACGAGAAGCGCGCCGGCGTCCTGGGTTTTCGGCGTTGAGGAAGTCCACTTCCCAGCGCTTGACGGGTGACAATGGCGCTGGAGAGGCGGACGCGGAGAGCTCGCCATTGAGAGGGGTGCAGCGGCCTGGGCTGGGTGGGAATCTGGACAGCCCGACTCCGAGGGGGAGGTCGTTCAGTGTGAGTCTAGGGGAGTTCTTCAGGCTGAAGAGGGATAAGAGCCGCGGGTCTGGGGATGAGGGGGAGGGGGATGAGCATGGTCAGGGTGAAGGGCACTGATGACGCTATGGGGATACTGTACATCTAGATTTCTGCATTGTAAGGCGTCGTTAATACTGAACACTGTGTGAAAAGGACCGATTCTAAAGGTAGGAGGGCGGTCGATTTTCTGTACACTCGGTCTTGATTCGTATACCTTACTCCACTGTCTTTACACGCCTCGACCAACCCCTTTAATATCCATACTCATCCACGAAGCCCACCAAGACCTCGGTGAAACTCAATGAACCTCAGCCGAAGAAGTCTCAGCCAGTAATACCAATCTCCGTGCTCAAGTCAGACAGATAGTCGAGAATTCTGTGTCCTACGAAATAGGGGGTTTTGTGGTGATACAAGTATACGAAGGTGTCTCAAACCTGAACACGACATGCGAAATTCCCAGTACTTGGACCCACAAAGTGCGAAGGTAAAGAGACAGCTCGCCTGTTGTTGGCGTAGCGGCAAGGTTTAGTGTAGAGATTTAGTGTATTTGGCTGGTCTCTGCAGCACGAGGCGAGGTTTATGTCTGAGCAAGTAGCTTAGGAACGTCGAGCACGGGCGTTAATGTCGGATGAATTCGCTATGTTTGATTTACAGATAGGGGTACGCTCAAGATGGCAGCTGATGAGGGTATACACGAAAGAAAGCCCCTTGCCACAGCATACTAGAAGTAGTATCTCCTTTATTGTGGAGATGGGTTGGATTTGACGGGCTGTTCGGGCCGCACGGGAACGGCTACGTACGACAGAAGCTTGCGGGTATCACGTTTCAGCGCAATCGATTCAATTCGCCGAATCATCTCGTTTCAGAGACAGTCCCCAGATTGTTATCTAGCCCGGGGAAGGCTTGGAACCCATTATGCAGTCCTCCGTCTTCACCCTTCAAATAATCCGAATTGCAGCAACATTATCCAGGACTTGCCCATCTCACCCCCATCCTGTCGTTCGCCCGCATAACAAGCGGCCCGATCAATGCAAATAGATCTTGATGCCGTTTACGCGCAACACAGAAGCGGTCTGTGCGTTTCGATAGTCTGCAAACCACTATACACTATTTACTGGTGGCACCCAAATTCTTGTCGTTTATCGCCTGCAAGCAGCCATGGTCGAGGTAAAACTACTGTACCCTTGTCTGTGCTCCCTTCTGGATCTCCGCCTGCATGATCTGGGCCACTCTTCTGGGCCAGTGTCAATACGCGCCACAAGCTAGAAGAAGCTGCAGGAAGCCGATATGCGGCCGCCCCAGCAATGCAAATGTTCTAGAGTCAGGCAACTCGTACAGTGCCGCTGTCACTACTGACTCCTAATTGGCTGCACCACCTTGCACCACCACGGCGCCCATGACGTACTTGATCGAGAACGTCTAAGAAGTACCCGATAGAAGACTCATTGCTGCCGAACTCGTACAGCTTAACGTCCACCTCGAAGCTTCAAGTCGTCCACTTGACACCACTCACACCGCCCAATGCGAACTCTTACGCCATCGCCTTGTACTTAGTGGCCTGTTACTGTCGCGCCAGTAGAAGGTTGCTACCGGCTGTCATGCATGCCAAGTGTACCAAGTGTACCAGGTGTGCCAACATCTGCACGTCCTTCCACAGGCTGTGCGATCGTTTCACATCAAGCCGGCTATTACTGTCTGTTCAACCTACGTCGGCCACGTCTTCTCACTTTCGTCCGCACCCCCTTCTACACGGTGCGGAGCGAACCCTATCCCAGCTGGGTCGAGATGCCCGGCATTTGAAGTATTTGTTTCTCTTTCTGTAGTCTTTGAAAAGTAAGATAGTTAGACTCTGTTCTTTTTCAGTTACTATATATTCATCTCGAGGCGCGGTGTCTGTTCTTCGGACAGCTTTTGGCCCTCGCATTCTTTGTTTATAATTCCTCTTCTGTATCATGTCTTCCAATACTATGGGCTTTGAGGACTATGGCTACAGAGTGGTCGTTGTAGCACTCCTGCTAATTGTGATGCAAACCTTGATGGTGACGGGACGACTGGTATCAAGACGACTGCAGAAGGTGAGGCTAGGCGCAGACGATTACGTCCTTGTGTCGGCGACGGTCAGTCTTTCAATCCTCGTACACGGACACCTATTCTGATATCTAGTCAGGCATTATCAGTTGCGATCTGCGCACTAGCCATTGCTTGTAAGCTGCCGCAATCCCCCAATATCAATATCCCCAGCCGATCACGGACTAACCCTCGGCCTCCTAGTTCCCCGAATCGCCGCCGTCACCCAAACCTCCCTCGCCAACAGTCTCAACAGCAGAACCATCGGCCAGGCCTCCCTAGCCTTCCAAGTCCTCTACGCCTTCTCAATCATCCTCTCGAAGGGCGCTCTCCTCCTTCTTTACCTCCGTGTCTTCACGTCCCAAATGAAGAAGTTCACCCTCACGCTTCTCATCGTCGCTTTCATCGTGCTCACGACCGGCACCTCCTATGCTTTCTTCGCCATCTTCCAATGCTCGCCCGTATCTTTCGCTTGGGATAAAGGGATCAGCAGCGGGAAATGCGTCGATTTCGGCATGGTCGCCAAGTGGCTGAGCATACCAAATGTCGTTGACGGGCTCGTCATGCTGACCATGCCGATCCCGGTGGTATGGGCCTTGGCAATCGAGACCCAGCAGAAGATCGCGCTGACAGCTACCTTCTTCCATGGGATCATGTACGCCCCCCTCCCCCTTCTATCGCCCCTCTCTCATCCAATCACTAACTGCAAATACAACAGCGGCTTCATATCCAGCATCGTCCGCCTCGTCTATCTCTCCCGCCGCGGCCCCCTCACCAACACCGCCTCCCTAATCCTCACGCTCTTCACCCTGCTCGAGCCCTCCAATTACATCATCGCCGCCTGCCTCCCCACCCTGCGCCCCATCCTCATCCGCATCCTCCCCGAATCCGTCTTCGTCCTCTCCCGCAAGCGCAACTCCTCCTCCAATCCCAAATCCCCTACATCCCCGACCGCCGGGAAGCAAAGCTGGGGCTCTAGTACGGTGAAGTGGAGTTGGGCCAGGGGACGCTTGACGCCAAAGATCAGTCTTGTGAGTCGGGGGAGGAGTCAGTTGACGGGGCCATGGGATGGGAGTCGATGGGAGGGGGAGGGGGGGAGGGAGGAGGTGCCGATGACGGCGAGGGGAGAATGGCAGAAGGGGAAGGGGGTGAGTGTTAGGGAGGAGGAGGTTCAGGCTGGGATTGCGTGTTGAGCGCCTACTAATGATAGATGCGAGCGAGCAGAGATATGAACTCGACAAAGATTGTAACGATATATAGACGATTTAGGAAAAGCTGAAGGATAGAGACTGTACTGCACATGTTCATGAACTCAAATACCAATCCCTTTCTCCAGCACCTTCCCAATATCTATACATATTCCTCTCACCCCACGAGCGTAAGCGTCTCCACCATCATCAGCAAGCCATAGGGTACAAGCTCAAGATCGCAACAACGATCAAGACAAGTTTCCCCCCCCTCCCTCAGCAGCATCTTCCTATTCCCCCCCCCTCACAATTGCGCAATAGGGCGATTCGGATCCCCATTCCACGCGCCTTCAACAAAACCCGCCCTAGCTCAACCCTCCGACTCGCAACTCGCAGCAACAACCAAAACCTAACCCCGACCTGCACGATTCAAGGCAGAGGAGGACGGCCCACCCGTTTGTAGGGCTGTTGGGTGCTTAGCTTGGGGGATGGATGGGGTTTGGCTGATCAGGGGTTTTTTGAGGGGGCGCTGCGGGCCCGGGGGGGGGGTCTGGATGATGTGATCGTTTCTTGGGCTGTGACATGTTCTTTTGTTGTTTTAGGTGTAGAAGTGGATGACGAGTTGGGTTTTTGGGTTCGATGGGGGGGAGATGGTGGTGCGGTGGGCTGTATAGATCGCGCCAGGGCTGAGAGTGGGAC
>JAABUQ010000467.1_pt1 | contig 93198 bp, 78 predicted proteins | sample 5560001 | NCBI WGS metagenome assembly JAABUQ01 (sample SAMN10711888, study PRJNA513371) | rock metagenome | isolation source: Antarctica rocks | place: Antarctica: Victoria Land, Finger Mt nord | collected 2015-12-18
GCTCACAACCTTGACCTCCCCGTGCAAGTAGAGTATGCTACAACTCAAGAACAGCTTGTATGCTTAAACCGCATATGAGATGCCCCACATAGTCTTCTGAACTGCTCATAGGAGAGTCGAGCCAGAAAGGACCCAGGCTTGCCGTATTCTTCTGGCACAACGGGCTTCCCTAAAGGAACAATGCTCACTCATCGCAATCTAGGCTCTAATAATCTTCAGTTCACAACTTCGCTGCGTGCAAACCTCACTGATGTAGCATTGAACTTTCTCCCGTTCTATCACATCTACGGTGTAATGTTGACGGGTGGCTTCCTGGCATGTGGCGGCACACAGGTTATCATGGAACGCTTTGACCTGTTGCAATCACTAGAGATGTGCGAACGGTATGGAGTAACCTACTACTTCGCAGTGCCGCCAATCGTTCTGGCCCTTGCCAACGCACCCGTTGATCTCAGCAAACTAAAGACGGTCAAGTTTATCTTCTCAGGTGCCGCCCCATTGCCACCAGGACCTGCACGTAAGCTCAATGAGAAGACAGGCGTCACCGTTGTGCAGGGCTATGGATTGACGGAGGCTTCGCCACTCACACACGCTCAACCCTTCCCAGTCATGCGCCTAAAGAGCATCGGCATGCCTGTCCATAACACGGACCAAAAGATCATGGACATTGAAATCGGCACGCGTGAGCTACCAGTAGGGGAAGATGGCGAAATCGTCGTTCGCGGACCACAGGTTATGAAGGGATATTGGAAGGCTCCCCAAGAGACGGCACGCGCACTACGCGATGGCTGGCTCTACACTGGTGACATTCGGTCACGTAGATGAAGAAGGCTTCACCTATATCGTTGACCGCAAGAAAGAGATGATTAAGTACAAGGGTTCGGCATAAAACAAAAGGAAGACATTGTAGCGCACCTGTTGGGTACGCTACAATGTCTTCCTTTTGTTCGTAAAGAAGTTTACAATCCAACTAAAAACAGTCCTCTTGCCATCGCTTCTCCTGCAAGAGTACAGACAACGACAAGGTAAAGCATACCTGTGGCGGACTGGAATGAGCGGTCACGTATCAGCTTCCAGGCCAGACCGCCGAGCACCAGGGGCATGATGAAGCTTACCAGTACACGAATCCAGCCGATTGCATCGGTGCTAAGCGGAGTATAAACGGGTGCGTTCGCTGGCTTGACATGACTGTTTGCTGTCTGAGTAGGCGCTACTATAACAGGTGTTACAGGTGGCTGCTGCACCTGAGCATTCGCGGTTGCGGTGCTTGGACCAGCAGTGAACGCAAAGACCACCTGCGCGAGTACGCCAAGCAGAACAAGAGTCGTCGCGAACTGTAACGGTTTCTCGGAGAGGGCAGGCGTAACCAGGTACCAGTGACCGAGCCACATAGCGGTAAGTACACCACCGAGTGCGAGGGCTGCGGCGAAGAAGCTGGCAACGGTGAATGCTCCACCTAAGTTTGCTGAGGCCAGCGGTCGATAGATCATCGCCATTACAAAAAGCGTTGTCAGTCCAGCAACAACGGTGGCAGCACCGCTTAGAAGACGCAGTACGCGAAGGAGCGAAATGCGTTTTGTGGGTACAGCCTTTTCATTCTCTTGCCGCTGCTTACTATCGACCCCTGCACTTCTATCAAGAAAAAGCAGCAGGTTGTAGGGAATCATCAGCAGGAAGAAGAGCAGCAAGGGCAGAGCCTGATACCCTATCCAGGCTTTGTCGAGTTGCGCATAGGAACCAAGCAGTTCCGGCGTCGAAAAGTTCTGCTGAAACAGATAGGTAAGACCCGTCAAGCCGAGATAGATAAGAGCATAAGAAATAAGAAAGCCTCGTTTGACCTCGTTACGCCAGTCGAGCAGCACAAGGACGCTAAAAGAGCCTATCGAGACCTCCGCCATAACGATGAACAGGACAAGTGGCAGTGTGATTAACATGTATCTTTGTATCCTTCAGTCGCATCTATAACCAGTGGAGTGAGGATAAACCGAGGGTGTACCCTTCCTATCCACCTATCAGATTATAACGCTGTCTGTCGAGATGGGCAACTCCTCGTTTTTGTTCTTTCTGGAGCATCACTCTCTCCAAGCCGCTCCATGAGTACCTATCAAAGCATCGTCCTTCACATTGAACTCAAAGTTGCATGGAAGAGCGGCGGGGGTCATTGGGGTCGATTCTGACGATCACAGTATCGCCAACACGCTGCTGCGGACGAACTGCCAAAGAGCGACTGCGAAAGGTATAAGTTTGTCCTGTCTGTACGTCTGACCATATGGCAATAACATACCAGTAGCTGCTCAAGTTATTTGCTTCCACCTGCACGTCCGTCACCTTGGCAAGAACATGTCTTTCATTCCATCGGCGCTTTCGTCTGTTGGAATCAATGATGAGAAGGACCTGCGCAGTAACTCCTCCAAGACAGAGGAGAATGAGCGTTCCAAGAAGCAGTTGAGACATAGACATGTCATCATTTCCTTAATATGCAACATCTTGTCACTGAGGAGAAAGATCATCCTTACACGTCTACCCCAACATCCCCTTGCTTGTACAGCAGGTCCTTCTGCTCTTAGATTATCATAAGATACACATGAGTCAACCATGCTTTGAGCATATCTTTCATTACAAAAAACGCGCTTACAAGAGAATTTTTGAGAAGAGGATATGACAGTTTCGGCGTGACGGTTGGAAGGCATTATACATGGGTCGAAGAGGTAGGGAACATCGAGGCGTGCATTATGGGTGAATTATGTCACTTTGTTTTAGCCTGAGCCGTGTAGTATGTATGCAAGATAGACCACCACAGCATCATTTTGCTCGCGCTTATTCTCAGCAGGAGGATAGCCTTACCAGCAACTACTACGCTCGTACAACGCCGCGAGCGTCGTTCTGGTTAATGCTTCAGCGTCTTTTTTTGGTCAATACTTTTGCGCCTCAATGGTTGCCCAAAAGATGGCATCATCCTATCGTTGGCTATTTTGCTGCACTCCTACTCCAGGTCGTGGCTGTCTTCGGAACACTTTCGCTTACCCACATCTTTCCTCCATTTGCGTTTACCGGTTTATTAGAGACTCTTGTCGTCGCGGTGATAGCGCTAAATTTTGGAACTGGACCCAGCCTGATCGCGACAATTGTAGGATTATTCCTGCTGAATTTGTTTGTTCTCCCCCCACATGAGAACTGGGCTTTAGGTGAAACACAAGAATTGGTTGAAAATGTATTATTTTTGCTTGTTGGCGTAACTTTCAGTGTCGTTGCCAGTCAGGTTGAGCGAGCGCGACGTGGAGCTATAGCAGAACGGACGTTGCTCGATGCGGTTATCGAGACCGTTCCCGATAGTGTCTCTATCTATGATGCACAGGGAAGACTTGTTCGACTCAATGATGCGGGACGACGTATGGAGAAAGAGCAAGGGATTGAGTTGCCTACTTACACTTCAAGCACCGGAAAGTTGCGCACGGTAAAAGGCAATCTTTTTCCACCAGAAGAACTGCCCGTTAAACGCGCTTTGAGTGGAGAGGTAATCTCTACAGTCGAAATGGTCTGGCATCCTGAGAATGGAAAGGAACGATATCTTCTGGTAAGTGCGGCCCCCCTCTATGACCCGTGGGACAAGATAGGAGGAGCGGTCGCGATCAGTCATGATATGTCGGCCTTGCGTCAATCGGAGCGCGAAACATCGGCCAGCGCTAGCGAGCTTGAGGCTACTTTCGAAGCAATTGCCGATGCTGTCTTCGTCTTTAATCGAGATGGGCTGATGATACGCACAAACGCTGCCTTCCGCGAACTTGTGGGCACGAGATCAGGTCACTTCTCGCATCCATCTGATGCACGGCAAACGTTCTTTACTATCTACGATGAGCGTGGTCAGAATCTCCCTTACGATCAATTGCCTCAGAATCGTATATTGAGAGGCGAGACACTTAAGGGAGCGACATCGATAGACATTCTTGTTCATACAATAGATGAGCGAGATGTTCTCCTGAGCGTGAGCGGTGCTCCTGTCTATATACAAGATGGAAGGCTTATTGGGGGCGTAGCGATTTATAGAGACATTACGGAACGGCGGAGATTGGAACGGTATACCCATACCGCCTTACATGCCCTGCTTGAGATGGCACAAACGCTCGTACAAGGGTCAGACGACACCATAGAGGAGACTGCCGAAGATCCCTCAGCCAGTGTCGTAGGACAACGACTGGCAGAATTAACGAGTCGGGTTTTAAATTGTAAACGTGTCGGTCTCGTCGCTGTAGAGCCACACTCAAATCGGCTTTTGCCCATCGCGGTTGTTGGCCTCACGCCTGAACAGGAACATCGCTGGTGGGAAGATATACCGACACTACATGTTGACGAATACCTGGGCGACTCTTCATTGGCTCCCAGGTTACGTAAAGGAGAGGTAGTGCTTCTCAATGCGACAGCGCCTTTAATCAATGAACGATACAACGTCTATAACCCACGCAGCATTCTTTTCGCGCCTATGAGCCTTGGGCACGAGTTTATGGGTTTGCTCTCGCTGGACTATGATAGCGAAGAGCATATCTACACCGACGATGAGAAGGCACTTGCTGGAGCAGTGGCAAAGTTAGCGGCACTGGTGATTGAAAGAGAACAGCTTTTGCGCGAAAGTGCAGAGGCACGAGCAAACGAGATCGCACTCCGCGATGCGAATCACCGGATGAATGAGTTTCTTGGCATTGCCAGTCACGAGTTGAAAACACCCATCACCACGATCAAGGGCAGCACCCAGTTGCTAGAGCGACGCCTGAAAAAAATGATAGGACTGGAAGCACTCTCTTCAGAAGACCGTTTACGCTTGCAGGAAGAGGCGCAAGACCTGCTCAGACGTACAAGCGTCCAGGTCAACCGTCTGACGAGGCTCATTAACGATCTGCTCGACGTGTCACGCATCCAGGCAAACAAACTAGAGCCACACATGGAGCTTTGTGATCTGACGACGATAGTTCGTGACGTTGTCCAGGAGCAATCACGCGTAGCATCTCGAAGGACGATCTCTCTAGATACAGGCTCTCTACAAAATGTTCCGGTATTCGCGGATATAGACCGTATCGAACAGGTGCTGACGAACTATATCTCGAATGGGCTCAAATACTCGACGGCAGATAAGCCTGTTGAAGTTACATTGCGCGTGGAGGAGCGAGAGGCACGTGTTTCAGTCCGTGACGAGGGGCCAGGACTACCAGAGGAGGAACTACCGCACCTATGGGACCGCTTCTACCGTGCGAAGGGAATCGAGGTTCAGAGCGGTTCTGGCGTCGGGCTGGGACTGGGATTGTACATTTGCAAAACCATTATCGAACTGCATCAAGGACAGGTAGGTGTTCAGAGTGTAGAGGGCAAAGGATCAACATTCTGGTTCTCCCTGCCCCTCGCGGAATAAGAACAAACTGGACTTGGAGGGCTGAGTAATGCCAATGTTCAGGCTTGAGTGCGCGTATGCCACCAAGAGTGATAATGGCCTCGGCAACAAGCAAGCGTTGTTGCCGAGGCCATTATCACTCTTGGTGGCAAATTAATATAAAGCCAATCACGCTGGGCTGCTGGCTACTTCTCCCTCATCCACGTGTGAGAGCGGTTTGGCAATACTCTCCAGCGACTGCCGCTCCGCATTGACTCCAAAGAAGATCGCGATAACGCCAGCACCCACCATAAGCGCAGCACTAAGCAGATCACCATAGAAGACATTTATCACCTTTCCAGTTCCAACGAGCGCCCCAAACAGTAGTGGAGCAGATACGCCACCAACTGCTGTGCCAATCGCATAGAAGAATGCAATAGCCAGGGCGCGCGTCTCCAACGGAAATATCTCGCTCACAGTCAAGTAGGCTGAGCTTGCCCCTGCGGAGGCGAAAAAGAAGATGACCGTCCAACAAATGGTTTGCGTCACCGCATTAAGCCAACCCTGCACGAACATCCAGCCTGTGATGGCGAGCAGAACGCCGGAGAGCATATACGTGAAACTGATCATCTTGCGCCGACCGATGGTATCGAACAGACGCCCAATAGTCAACGGCCCAAGGAAGTTGCCGATGGCGAACGGAATCAGGTAAAAGGCAACACCATCTGACGGAATATGGTAAAAGGTGCTGAGTACCAGAGAGTACGTGAAGAATACCGCGTTATAGAGGAATGCCTGACCTACCATAAGCGAAAAACCTAGCAGCGAGCGTGTGGGGTAGTCTTTCAACATCGTCCGGGCGATCTGGAGAAAGCTCACGGTGCCTTGCGGACGAATTGTAATGGACCCTTCCGGCTCCGGCAACCCGTTTATGTGGTCCTCTCGCTCGACCTCCCGCTCAATCATCGCGACAACCTGATCGGCCTCGTCGAAGCGACCATGCATCATCAGCCACCGTGGGCTCTCCGGTACATAGCGTCGAACGATCAGGACTGCCAGCCCCAGAATCGCACCCATGCCAAACGCAAGTCGCCAGCCGAGATTTACTGCAAAGATATGAGGGTTGAGCAATATCCCAGTTACAGCAGCACCGAATGCCGTACCGAGCCACCAGGTGCTGTTGATTGCAAGGTCTGTCCAGCCACGAGCACGAGCAGGAATAAGCTCATCAATAGCGGAATTAATCGCCGCGTACTCACCACCAATACCAGCACCTGTGAGGAAACGACAGAAGACGAATGAGTAGAGGTTGAAGGAAAAAGCCGTTGCTATTGTGGCGATAAGGTAGAGACCCAGAGTAATCATGAAAAGCTTTTTGCGTCCGAGCCGATCAGTGAGGCGACCAAAAAGCAACGCGCCCAGGACAGCTCCCACCAGATAGATAGCCCCAGCTAACCCAACCTCGAAGTCGGACAAGTGCAGTGTGTGCGGATCCTTGAGGACACTGGCGATAGCCCCGACGATGGTGACCTCAAGCCCATCCAGAATCCAGGTAATGCCAAGTGAAATAACAACGAGCCAGTGCCACCGACTCCAAGGAAGACGATCCATCCTGGCGGGAATGTTAGTCTTAACCGCCTTTGCGCTGTTTCCCGTGTTGCTTATAGAGTCTAATGCTCCTTTTTTGGAACGATGAGTGCTTCAATGCACCCTGAAATCCAGTCCTGCTCACTGAATGTGGACAAGCTTCCGCCGATTCCGAACGTGGAGGAATTGATTCAGACACAATTTGCTAACGGATGGTTATATGCTAAGTTGTAAATGTAGAGGTGCCAGCTTACGCTGCACTACCCAGTATAATCATGATACGTTTGTATATGGCAGCGCAGTTTCACCTCTTCAGTAAGCATGACGCTGTAGTTGTATGTAGTTGTGTATAATAGAACACATCTAAACCCTGCAAATTATTTGCAAGACTCATACTCATATTGACATGTGTTAAGCATTCCTCTACACTACAAATGCATGCTCTACCTTCATGGATATGATGCTGCGCGTATACAGTGGAATAGAGAGAGCTACTATGCCGCGATGTCTCAATCCTCGTTGCCAAACAGATTGCCCACCAGGGAGCGTCCAATGTACCAATCCTTTCTGTCAATGCCTGTTGCCTGAAGCAGTGGTTGCTGGTCGCTACCGCATCGAGACATTGGTTGGGATTGGTGGTATGGGCGCGGTCTATCGCGTCAGCGACACGTTCGATATGCAACAGGTGGCACTCAAGGTACTATCGCTCGTTTCTCAACAGATGGATGAGGAGACAGCGATGGAACGCTTTCGTCGCGAGGCCCGCTACGCGCACCAGTTGCGACACAAAAATATCGTGTCCGTCATCAACTTTGGGCGCGATGGCAGCATGCTCTACCTCGTGATGCCGCTCATCACGGGTGGAACAGTCAAGGCTTTGCTTAAAGGGGAGCACCCCCTGCCGATTGCCCAGGCGCGGCGGTATCTCAATGATCTCGCGGATGCGCTCGACGCGATACACGTTCACCCGCTACAAATCGTTCACCGCGATATTAAGCCCTCCAATTTACTGCTGCACCAGGATGATGGTCGCTTAGTAGTAACAGATTTTGGCATTGCGCGCGCGATGCAGCAGGAGAAGGCGCTGACGCAACAGGGCTGGTCCCTCGGAACTGAGCACTACATCGCACCTGAGCAAGAGCAGGGAAAAGCTGAACCAGCAAGCGACATTTACGCAATGGGCGTGATAGCCTATCAGATGTTTACCGGACTTCTCCCTTTCCAGGCCGTGGTGAAAAGCCATGCAACAGAGCTTCCTCCACCAAGTACATTAAACACCTGGCTTCCCTCTACGGTCGATGCGGTTGTGCTGCGAGCGATAGAGATTGACCCACACAAACGCTACCCGACTGCTCGCGCCTTTGCGAACGCTTTGAATGACGCGCTTACCTCCGAGGCATCGCCCGCTGCCTCGGCTCCCACGATTGCAGCTGCGATTGTCGCGCCGAGCAATCCGAATGCGATTGTACGGACTCTGCTGCCAGAAAATCCATGTGCAAACTGTGGGAGAGAAAATCGGAGTAGTTCACGGTTCTGCCGCCACTGTGGGCACAGCCTGGATGAGACCTCGCCATTAGTAACAGAGGTCTGTCAGTTTGGCTATTACAGTGATATCGGGCTTCACGCACAGGAGAACGAAGACATGATGCTGATCACCCAGGGACTCTGCATCAATGTCGCTCCTCCACCACGTCCCTTTGGTCTGTTCGCGGTCGCGGATGGCCTCCGCGATTCCCAGGATGGGCAGGAAGCACCAGGGAAGCCGACGCACGTCAAGGGACGCGAGGCGAGTCGCCTGGGCGTAGAAACGATAGCAGATATTTTACTTCCCCTGCTGGCAACATCACCACGCTCTTCTTCGCATGTCACCCCTGGACATAATCCGCCAGCAGGCAAGAGTTCTGGTCTTTCTCGCTCTGTACAAGCTACTCAGTCACCTGACAAGCTGCTGGAACAATGGTTACGCGATGGAGTACGCCAGGCCAATCAGGTCATCTACCACTGCAACGCCGATTATGATACCGCTATGGGAAGCACATTGACAGTGGCGCTTCTGCACCAGCATCGTCTATACGTGGCAAATGTTGGCGATAGCCGTGCCTATCATTATAGCGCGAGCAAAGGACTGCGGCGGATTACTAACGATCACACACTGGCTGCAAACCTTGTTGAAGCCAAGCTTTTACAGCCCGATGAAGTATATAAGAGCGCGAAGCGTAACCAACACTACCGCTACCTGGGACACTCATATCAGGTACAGGTCGATCTATTTCAGTACGAGGTCGAGCCCAACGATCTTCTCCTACTCTGCACCGACGGGCTCTGGCACATGATGCGCGACGAACGCATAGCAAAGCTACTAGCCCAGGGCAGCGACCCACAGCACTTAGCACGAACACTGGTAGAGACAGCAAACAAGACCGGCGGCGAGGGAAACGCAAGCGCGATTGTAGTGCGTGTGCTGTAAAGGAAACGCATCCGATAACCTATATGAAAATAAAATGAAAATTATTCAACGGCAAGAATCCAGCAGCGTAAGAGTTCAGCAACACTCCAGGCTTGCGCGAAGCAGCCAGCGGGGGTATAAGGGGGTTCTGGCTCCGCGACCTCACTGATCATTCCCAGGCAGGTGCTCCATAAATTATCAATCAATGGTTGCATCAGAGGCTGTAGAGCGGTTTTGTCGTTGTGTACGCGCAGATGTACATCGATGTACGGCCCTATTAACCACGGCCATACAGTTCCCTGGTGATATGAGCTATCACGTTCCAAAGGGCTGCCGTTGAAATGGTTGCGGTAGTCTGGATCATTCTGGCTCAATGAGCGTAGGCCCAAAGGTGTGAGGAGGTGTGTAGTAACCTGATTGAGCATACTGGTCGTTTGTGCCTCTGAAAGCAAGTGATGAGTCAGTGAAGCAGCAAAGAGTTGGTTGGGCCGCAGCGCAGCATTGTTCTGTCCTGCCACTCCATCGACATCAACCACGTCGTAAAGATAGCCACCTTCCTCGTACCAGAAACGCGAGGCGAAATGCTGGCTGATTTGTGTTCGGAGTTGACTATACTGTGCAGCATCAATTGAAAGATGCACAGCCCAGGCTTCCATTAAGGTGAGCGCGACATACCAGAGGACGTTTACCTCTACAGGCTTTCCACGGCGTGGAGTCACAACTCGGTCTCCAATCTTGGCATCCATCCAGGTCAATTGCACTCCTGGTACACCGGCATGAAGCAGGCCGTCGGTAGAGTCAACGCCGATGCCGTAATCTGTCCCCTGTACATGCCAATCAATGATCGCGCGTAGTGTTGGGAAGAGATCTTTGAGCAGACTCCAATCACCCGTCGTAGCGAGATAGCAGTCGATAGCGTGAAACATCCAGAGAGTTGCATCAGCTGTATTGTATTCAGGAGCTTCTCCACTATCGGGGAAGTGATTAGGAATGAGACCATTATGCGTGAAGGAGGCGAAAGCTTTGAGCAGACCACGTGCCTCGCTATATCTTCCGGTGGAGAGCAACAGTCCTGGCAGCGAGATCATGCTGTCCCGTCCCCAATCGGTAAACCAGGGATAGCCAGCGATACTAGTTTTGCGGTCGGGCGAGAGCCTCACTGCTTGCTTCGCAGTTGCGTTGGTGTAATCAGGTCGGACGACAATAAATTGATCGGCAGCCACGACCAGGCGCGCTTTCACCGGGTCTTGCAGTTGCAGATCATCGGCGCAGTTATTGGCGACCGACAACAATTGCCGAATTCGACGCTGGTGGTGCATCATCGCTTGCGAGACGGCATCTTCATGTTGCGGACCGCCAAGTTCGTCGGGAAGTTTTATCTCGGCACTCAAGACGAGGGTAGTACGCATGCCAGGCAAAAGCGAAATAGTAAATAAACCCGGCTGATACACATCCTCATGATCGGCTAGCCCTCGCTCAGTGTCACGGCGATGAGCTACACGCCAGTACCATAGACCCGTGGCGGTGAAAGAGGCTGTCGGTCCCGCGATAAGTTGATATGGTGGCGCATCATCAAACGCTCGTACCTGGCAGTGATTGCCCTGATCGTCAACAAGAAAATGCCAGTCGCCTGCCCCCTGCGTTGTGCTGTGATAGTCGCGCGAGAGACAGAAAGGCGAGAGCGTTAGAGTCACAGATGCATTGTCCTGATCGACACTGAGTACGCCTCGAAGCATGTATTGCACATAGGTAGTGTTTTGCCCATACTCCATCCAGACGCGCTTCTCTAACGTGAGCGTTTCGTTCAGGCGGTAAATAAAGCATACGATGTCGCCTTCTAACGATACCGACTCTAAATGTGTGTATCCTCGTGGGTCAACTGCGCCTCCTTGATATTCATTGACGCCCAGTTCTAGCACATGTCCATCGGGAAGCACCACCTCTTCATCAACCTTTGCCACCATAACGGTTCGTTCAACAGGCGGGTGAAGCGAGGCTACCAATAAGCCGTGATAGCAGCGCGTGGTAGCTCCTGAAATAGAACCCGAGGCATAGCCCCCTAATCCATTGGTGACGAGCCATTCATGATCGAGACCCGCATTCAAATCACTACAAACATCTCGACCTACTTGAAGATGCCACGCATTCACCGGAGTTTGCTGTGTATTCGTATCTTGCTGCAACATCATCTTCTGTATCTCCTTTCCTGCCCTCTTGCCTACCTGTCCACGGCTGACTTCATACGTTCAAGAGCCGTCTCGATGAGCGCATCGGGGGCAGTTATTGAGATGCGCAGGTAGCCTTCGCCAGCCGCGCCGAAATTGGTACCTGGAGTGACGAACACTCCCGTTTTGTCGAAGAGCCAGTTTGCGAAATCGCGCGATGTAGTTCCTTGTGGAACACCAGCCCAGATATAGAGACCCGCCTTTGGCATTTGCGTGCGCATGCCAAGAGCATTGCATCCCTCCACAAGCAGATCGCGCCGACGCTTATAGATAGCGTTGCGCTGCTCCAGCCACGAATTCGGTAAGTGAAGTGCCTCGATAGCAGCATACTGGATGGGTCGAAAAATACCGCTATCAATATTGCTCTTCAAGCGTCCTACCGCGTCTACGACGGCAGGATTGCCCACCAGCATACCCATACGAAAACCCGCCATGTTGTACGTTTTGCTCAAAGAGTGCAATTCCACCGCGACCTCGCTGGCACCTGGCACTTGAAGAATACTTACCGGACGAAAGTCGTCAAAATACACCTCCGCATAGGCCATGTCGTGGATAACGACGATGTTGTGACGATGCGCAAACGCGACAACGCGCTCGAAAAAACTGAGATCGGCACAGGCTGCGGTCGGATTATTCGGATAGTTGATCCAGAGCGCACACGCCTTCGCCAACACATCCTGGGGAATGGAATCGAGGTCGGGAAGGTAGTTATTCTGCTCGGAGAGTGGCAACAGATAGGGCTGCGCGCCAACCGTTGTGCCTGCCGTAAAATAGACAGGATAGTATGGATCGGGCGTAAGCGATAGATCTCCGGCATTGAGTACAGAGGCTCCCACGTAGGCCAGCCCCTCTTTTGAGCCGAGCAGGGGCAAAATATCGCGCTCAGGAGTCAGGTGAACTCCGAAACGCTGCTCGAACCACGCAGAGATGGCCTCGTGAAGAGCATACATACCGCGATATTCGGGATACCGATGATTTTCTGTATCTTGCATTGCTGAGCAAAGACGGTCGATGACACTTTGTGGCGCGGGCAGGTCAGGGTCGCCCATCGACAGGCTTATTACATCGACCCCCGCCGCCTTGCGCTCGGCTATCTTTCGCTTTGCATCCGCAAAATGATAGGGTGGCAGGTTATTGATAAGATTGGATAGTTGCATCGAAATATGGACTCCTTATGAAGCATTCTTTGATCTATCTATATCTACAGTTTAGACGAACGAAGAAGCACAGGGTTGTTCTATACGCTATGTTAGCATAACATGCAAACAATAGATTCAGTAGGGGCGCAATTCATTGCGCCCACGGACGAGCGAAGCAATGTCTGTTCTCCCGTTCTTGATGGATGCACCAATTATGCGCTTTAACAAAATAATGCAGGAATGCTCCCGTAGGGGCGCAATTGATTGCGCCCTGTTCTGGCCGCACGAATCGTTGGGGTCAGATGGGGGGCGCAATCAATTGCGCCCCTACGAATTCCCTTCTTCGGGTGTCAAACTTCATATGAAGACCGCGAAGGTGGGCTGCTACTCCTGGAAAAATTTTCCTCATAAGGCAATGACCGCGTCAGTGGACACAATAGCACATGTCAAGCAAAAGACGGCCTAAGTGACAAACGATAACAGAACGATAACAAAACATGATGCAAGAACCTATTTCTCAAGGTATTATTTAAATACAGCATGCATGAATGGATTGCAGTATGAAGTCGTCAGGAGTGAATTATGGCTGAAAATGGTGCATCCTCCAATCGCGTCAGACCCAAACAAGTACCCATTCAGGAGCGGTCTGTGCGTATTGGAGATTTCATCGTCGTCAATGGCTATCATGTGAATCGCGCCTTGCTCAAAGCTCGCTTTGCTGAAGGTGGCTACCAGGTCCATAAGACACCTCATTTCTTACTTTTTACACGTACAGAAGCTCCATCCATCATTCTTACTCATTGGTTCTCACCTGAAGAGATCGATACTGATATTGGGCACTATCTTGTGCAAGAACTCAAACCATTCGGTATTATCACACGTTGGCAGCACCTCAGTGAGTTGTTTACAGGCATTGTGGGAGGCGCATTGTTTCCTGGCGATGTCCGACGGGCCTGGAATTACTTCGGTGCCAATACGTTACAACGCTTATTGATCTTTTTAGGCTCTACCAATGCTCCCTCTCTTCCTGATTATGGAACACTAAGTGCATCTGCTGCTTTGTACCAGCGGGTCTGCGAATTATGCGTTGGTGATCGTTTCCTCGATGCGGCATGTAACGGCGGTTTTTTATCGCTCTTGCTCGCCGAGCGCAGACCGTTTGTAGTGGAAGCAGTGGGGGTTGATATTGATAAGAACGTTTTTACTGTAGCACAGGAACTTGCGAAGGAACGCCATCTCACCAATGTACGATTTGCACAAGCCGATCTCCTTGCCGAAAATTTTAGCGACATTGGACAATTCGATACCGTGACGGCTCTCCATGTGCTAGAACACTTTTCTGAAGAGGATATGTATCGCGTCCTGACAAATCTGTTGGAAGTAACCTCGCACCGCCTTATTCTGGCCGTTCCATATGAGCAAGGCGAACCAGAGGTTGCATATGCACATCTGCAATCATTCTCTCGTACAAAACTCGAAGCTATCGGAGAGTGGTGTATTCAGCAGTTGCAAGGGAATGGCCGTATATGGTGTGAAGATTTTATTGGAGGTCTCTTGCTCGTCGAACGCTACTCTTGAGCACTACCCAGAAGAACTCTTTCCTTGAAGACATTTCTCTCCAAGAGAAAGAGTTATCTCATCTTCTGTTATCACGAACACTTGTTAACTGGGGGAAACTTCGATACGTGTCAGCGACGAACGCACGAACACGTACATCTGTAGAAAATACGCCTAGCAAATCCTGCTGAAGATACTCAATGAACCAGCGGTTTGTCATGCGTGCATTAATAATTTTCACCATCGATACGAGATTTTCTGCAATGGCGAGGCTACTGTCCCGTTCCTTCAAGCGTGCATACGCCTTCGTCAATCCTAGAGCAGTCATAGTACGGCGCAACGTCCATTGTTCAGGAAGTTCGGCAAGAGCTTCCTCGAAATGGCGAATCGCTATTGTATAACTCTTCGTGACGAGAGCATATTTCCCCGCCAGCAGTAGCCAGCCTGCTCGGTCAAATTCCTCGTTAGGAATGACTTGATCGAGGTATTCACCTGATGCTTCTAGCTTTTCCTGTGCTGTTTTGTAGTCCTCAAGCATCATAGCATTATCCGCCCAACAGGTCAGAAGGTGTGCTTTTGCACGCACCTGTGCTTCATCAGTTGAAGTTCCAATAATGCCCAGTGCCTCCTCTATCGTCTGGATAGCTGAATCGTATTGCCCTAAAGCATGATAGCAATCAGCCTGACAGATTAAACTCTGTGCAATATACCAAGGCTCATCTGTAGCCGATGCTGCTAGATAGCCATTGTAATGTGTTTGTAATGCTTCCATATCACGTTCCTGGAAGTGAAGTGTTATTCCTATCAGACCATATACGCCTGTATATAAAAATGGCCGAGCCTGTGGATACAATAGCGCATTGGTCTGTTGTAGTAGAGAGAGTTGTGCTTGTCCAACTGCTAGAATTTGGGCATTGCTAGCAGAGAGAAACAGTCTCCAGCTTGTAGCTATACTTTCGCTCAAAGCACAAGTAAGTTGTAAACGCTCTTCTTCCGAAATATGTCTTCCATCTGGAATTGGAATACCGCTCATCGTTGCGGCTACACCTGTTTGAAGCAACCTATGTCGTGTCACCATTGGCATTGCTTTCACAATCGGTAAAATAATTCGTAGCACCTCCACTACGGTATCAAGTGACCATCCCTCGTCGAATAAAGGTGCCAAATGACCAGCCCCTTGTGCTAACCACGCTCCTAGCTGCTGCTCAGGACTCGTCTCTAACACCTCTGCGAGTGGATCAATTGCCTGGCGTTTTGTGAACTGCCAACGTTCGGTTGAGGAAAGAACTGTGGTACTTCCGCTCATTACATTTTGAACTGATCGTGAGGTCATCGTTATGTCTTCTTGGGCAGGACTTGCAAACCCCAATTCCTCGGCTGACATTCCAAAAGTAGTACATACAAGATCAAGTGAGGTCCCACGAGGTTTTTGTTCTCCATGCTCCCAGCGTGCAATCGTGGTTTTGCTCACCCCTATCTTGTCGGCGGCAGCCTCCATAGACCAGTGTCTTTTTTCTCTTGCGGTACGCAACTTGAAGTTGCCCATCAGCCTCTCCCTTCAAGACTTTTCTTCATTCTACGAGAACTTGTCACTCGATTCAAGCAAAAATAACCCGAAATACAGCTAAAGTCATAAGCGATAACAGAACGATACCAAAAGATGATGTAAGTCCCTATTCCTCAAAGTATTATTCAACATAGAGTGCATGGACGGATTGTAGTATGACATAAGCACTTAATTATGTTTAGTACTCTTGGACAAGAAAGCTAAGCGGACGTGATGCAAGTGAAAACTCACCATACGATACTATGAGAGGATAAACATGCAGATTAGTAAAAAATTGTATATTATCAAATTTGAGTTGCCCCGTTCTGGCTCTTTCAATGCTGGCATTGAGGGGTACCTGTGTTACGCGGCTGCTCCAGAAGAGGTAAAAGAGGCTGCGCAAGAGCTTGGTAAAACAAAGGCGCAGGGCAAGAAGTATTTGGGGGTGGAACACCTTCCATATGGTTTTGTCATTTCGCCAAGAAGTCCATACATGCCTGCCACGATTCATGTTGAGTCAGAAGAAAGGAGCAGAGACCATGCAAGAAAATCAGAGTGAGGTTGCATGGCTACGAGCACAGATCACATTGGAGTGCGAGGCGATACGTAGAGTCCTTGAGGAGCCAGCTTGTGTTGCCTCTCATGCGGCTATTCATACACGCTATAGAAATCTAGGCACTCATCAATCCGCACTAGAAAGTCAGGTAGGAGAGCAAGAGGCTACCAGCGTGTTAGTTGAAATCTATCAGCAGGTAGTAGGATGAGGAATGGGAAGGAAGATACACCATCTTGTCTCCGCCAGTGATGGAAAAACTATCACTCAACTTACCCATATCTATGCCGAGACATTTGAGGAAGCATCCAGAGCCGCGAGGCAATGGCGCAACGAAACATACCCTGACCTATGGATACTCAGCGTGAGAGTGCAGTCGCAAGGATTCCAAGCCGGGTTTACAAGACTACCTGGCACATTAACAGTCCTACCTTCTCGCACTAGTTCTGCTTTTGTGGTTTCGTCGATAGTAGTCATTTACTGGCTTTCTCATCAATATCAGGCAAAGCAATGATAGTTAGAGTACTAGAAGCTTTTAATGAGTTTTTCTTGTATCCGTCTCATAGAAAATCCAATCAAGGTAACTTTTATTACCTGCAACTATAGGCGATGCTAAAATCTCTGGTACATCATACGAATGAATCTCTCGGATGGCCTTTTCCAACTTATCGTATAACCCTTTTTGCGTCTTTGCTGTACATACCCATTCTTCAGCCTGCTCTACCTTCCCCTGCCACCAATAAGTGCTGGTAATTGGGCCAGATACTTGGACGCATGCAGCAAGCCGCTTAGAGACTATCGTCTCTGCAATTTTTTGCGCAGATTCCTTCGAATCTATTGTAGTATGGACTTCAATAAAATCAGTCATTAGCTTGCCCCTCCTGTTGGTAGTTGCCGGAACACATCTTTCGCCAGAGACTGGATTTGTTGTTCAACGAACCACTTTTCAGGCGTTCGTTGATACACCATAAATGCTTGATTGAACCGCTTGCGACTTCCAAGTTCCACTGCCATCTGTGCAGCATCTCTCAAACAATCAACATATACATCTAGCTCTCCCAATATGCGGGCAGCATCCGCCTGATACACAACAGTCTCATTCTTACTACGTTCAGAAATGGATTGTACCCCTATACTTTGCATGAGAGCACTCCCCGCTTTTTGCTGATATCCACAGTCGGAAAAATGCTCAGCAAGTTCCAAGTACGTCTTGCCTTCCCACTGATAGAGAACATTCAAATCACAATCAGCGTAGATGTAACTGGGGTCGTGTTCAGGATACGCAGGGAAATGCGTCTGAGCAAGACTCATATAGCGGAGAGCCTGTTGCTCGTCCTTACATTGTGCATATGCCTCTGCTAAACCCATAAGAATATCACTCTTGAGAAGTGATGCCTCATCCCCAAGCACGTTTAGTCCTTGCAGGAATACTGGAATCGCCTTCTCTGGCTTTCGCGGTGAATAGCAGAAAGAGAAGGTATATCCAAGGTACATTAACGCTGCTGCTTGAAGCTTGCTATCCTCTGAAATGCGGCTATAACGTACAGCATCATTACAGTGCTTCTCTCTAGCTATGGGGTCAAGTCTATGCATAGCAAGTATTGCTTGAAGGACAGATGTCTGAGTCGCAAGACGCGCTGCTATTTGCTGATGCTTCAAAGGACGTAGTGCAATCGTTGTTAGAAACGGGGCAAACTGTGGAAGAATTTCACCGACAGCCTTCAATCCTTTTCCCTTAAGAAGGTACCAGCAGGCCGTGATACTTGCAGCACACTGAGGAAGAAACTCCTCAGAGACTAAATCATTTGTCGATCCCGATTGTTTCAAGATAGCCAGTAAGGTTGTGGGTAGCGCGGCGATCGTTATAAGTGCCTGTCTTCGAGGGATGCTACTTTCTAAGTGTATCTGGTATTGCCGCAGCATCTCGTCCATCGTCTTGATCTCCTGCTCTACTATCGTTTGAACATCATCACAAAGAATAGCATGACCACTCCATAATCCTATAGCTCTAAGTATCTGAGCTACTTTTAAGCCAAACCAAATCGCCCAATCTTTTGATTCTAGTTCGGAGTTTTCCATCCGTACCATACTAGAAGGAAGCACCAAGCACTTTGATGGTATCTGTATGAGGAAGTCTTGCTGTGTCCGTAGTAATGATACATCATTAACAGTGACGAAGGGTTCGTTAACAGTAGAAGGTGATGTATCAATTAAGGGAGGAAAAGTGCCTGTAGGGATTGATTCAGCTAACTCTTGCCGCTCAACCGCTTTCTGCTCAATTTGCATTTCAATGAACCCAAGTTCCTCGGCTGACTTGCCAAAGAGTATGCAGAGTTTCTCTTGATAGTAGAGGCTCGGAGGATGCTTTCCAGTTTCCCACCTACTAATCATCTGGGCATTGATATCGCCTCGCGCCCCTACTCTAGGCTCATTACGGCAGATTTTATACAATTCATCTGCTAAACGATCTAGCGTCCATCCCCTTCGCATCCTTTGTTGGCGAAGGAAATTATTTGGTTTGCTAGTCATGGAAGCCATTATCCGCTCCATCCATCTTTGTTTATGTGCATTATCATATATCAAAGCTTCTTACAGTGTACACGATCAAGGGAATGCACGCAACACTCTTACTTTTGAAGGGTATGGTTCATAACTTTGCATCGAAGAAGGGGCAAGGGCAAATGTCCCCCAGACATTTTGCCCTTGCTGCTCGAAGTTCTTCGACTGTGTTCGCGCAAAAAAATGAACTGCACCCACTTTTGAAAATAACTCTCGCCGACTCCTGTGATGAACGCGTGACGATCTCATGACTATTTAGTGCGAATTGATGATATTCTTCTTCCCCGCCATCTATTCTACTCTTTACCATAGATTTGCTTATATAGAGGGATAAGACAGGTTGCGCGTACCCACTTGATGTTGAAACGATGCTACAAGTGATGATATGTAACTACTAAGACCACAAGAAATACACATACAGGAATGCCCTGGCTCTGGTGTATGAAGCAGTGTTTCAGGGTGAAGATGAGAGCAAAGGAGTGAAGATCATGCAAAAGAACCTGAGCGAAGTTGCACGACTACGAGCGCAGATTGCGTTGGAGTGCGAGGCGATACGACGCGTTTTTGAGGAGCCTGCTCTTGTCGCGTCCCATGCCGCTATTGATGCTCGATATCGGAAGCTGGGAACTCACCAATCGGAGTTGGAGCAGCAGATAGGGGAGCAAGAGGCAACGCAAACACTGTTTGAGATTTATCAACATGTGGTGGGGTAATGGCAACAAAAGTACATCATCTTGTCTCTGCCAGTGATGGAAAAACTATCACTCAACTTACCCATATCTATGCTGAAACGTTTGAGGAAGCATCCAGGGCAGCCAGAAAATGGCGCGACGAAACATACCCTGACCTATGGATACTCAGCGTGAGAATGCAACCGCAAGGATTCCAAGCCGGGTTTACAAGACTACCTGGCACATTAGAGGCAGAAGACGAATGAACACGTGGGAAACGAAGAAGTAGGGGCGATGCCTTGTGCTCGCCCGGCCACAAAACCCTTTATGACAGCGAGAGATATCACTCCATTGGTTCCGCCTCGTACCAGTTCTTACCCGCCTTCATCTCAATCTTAATGGGTACATCCAACTTATATACCCCTTCCATCAGAGCTTTGATGAGGCGCTTGGCTCGATCAAGCTCTTCGACGGGCACCTCGAAGACCAGTTCATCATGCACCTGTAAAATCATGCGCGTCTTCATATACTTCTCTCTTAAGGCATGATGAATGCGAATCATGGCTATTTTGATCAGATCAGCGTTGGCTCCCTGAATCGGCATGTTTGTCGCCTCACGCTCCAATGCTTGCCGCTCGACATGCGAAAGGGCATGCATGTCAGGAAAGAAACGTTTACGCCCGAAGAGCGTGTTGACGTAGCCCTGCTTGCGCGCCTGGTTCAGCGTGCTATCGACATAGCCTTTGATGTTCGGGAAGGTCTCGTGATACTGCCGAATAAAGCTGGCTGCTTCACTATTATTCATACCAGTGACCTGAGAGAGGCCAAAGGCTGACTGACCATAGAGGACTGCGAAGACGACTGTCTTTGCCAATCGCCGTTGATCTTTTGTGACCTGCGAGGGCGGTACACCAAAGAGACTGGAGGCCGTGATGGTGTGAATATCCTCGTCTTTGCTGAATGCTTCGACAAGGCGCGGCTCATGTGTGACATGCGCCAGAATACGCAGCTCAAACTGCGAATAGTCAGCCGTGAGCAGAACATAGCTTGGATCGGCAACGAAGGCACGACGGATTTGACGGCCAAGTTCGGTACGTATAGGAATGTTTTGCAGGTTTGGATTGCTCGACGAGAGACGACCACTAGAGGCGATGGTCTGGTTGAACGAGGTGTAGACGCGCCCCGTGGCAGGGTCCATCAGGCTTAACAGGCCATCTACATAGGTAGATTTGAGCTTGTTGAGTTGACGATACTCTAACAGGTGGTCGATCATCGGATGCCGACCCTGTAGATTCTCGATCACGTCCGCGCTGACCGAGTAGCCAGTCTTATTCTTCTTGCCAGAGGGCAGTTTCAACTCGTTGAAGAGAATGTCGCCAAGTTGCTTTGTCGAGTTGATGTTGAAACGATGCCCAACCGAGTCGTAAATCTCTTGCTCAAGAGTGCGCAACTGCTCATCAAAGCGCACAGCGAGATCACGCAAGAAGTTGGCATCAAGAGCAATGCCGTACAACTCCATCTGCATCAATACTGGTATAAGAGGTTGCTCGATGTTGTAGTACAGATCAAGCAAGCCATGTTGCCGCAAATCGTTGATGATCGGCTCAACGAGGCGCAGTGTCATATCCGCATCGGCTCCGGCATAGTCGGCGGCCCTGCGTATCGGCACCTGTGCCATGCTGATCATCTTGCTGCCCGAACCGATCAAGTCAGTGATGGGAGTCATGACGGGACCAATACGCTGGAAGACCTGATCTTTGAGGCCCAGCCCACGTCTCCCAGGTTCCGCGAGGTAGGCACCAACCATCGTATCAAGAGCTAAGCCTTGCAGTTCGACCTTGTAGCGGGCCAATATCTCCATGTCGTACTTGGCATTGTGCATGTACTTGCGCACAGATTCGTCTTGCAGCACAGGACGAAGTTTCTCTATGACGTAGTCAAGTGGCAACTGCGTCCCAGCTTCTTGCCCATCAGCCGTAAGCGCGTGACCAACTGGAAGATAATATGCCTCACCTGCCGCCATCGAGAGAGAGATACCAACTAGTTCAGCATGATGTGGGTCTTCTGACGTGGTTTCTGTGTCAAAGGCAAAACTACCAGCATCATAGAGACTCTTGATGAGCACGCGCAGCGCCTCTTCGCTGTTGACGATCAGTGTACTCGTCTTTTGAATCGATTCGTCTTCTAAGAAGAGGGGTACAGCAGGAGTAGCCGAGGGACTCGGCAGACGTAGTTTACGCACCACTTCCGTATGCGGCTCCGAGACATCAAAAAGGCTCAACTGTGTAAAGTCATCTTCCGCGTCGTCCTTTACCATTTCTGATGACGTATCGATAAAGGTTGGTGACTCAACAGCATTCATATGAGCATCATTATCCTTTGATGCACTGTCTGGGGGTGGCGGTGGCGTCATAATTGGGACGACACCTACAGGGGGAGCCAATAACAGGTCTTCATCCTGCGCGAGGGCAGAAGTGTCGGCGCTTTTGTTAGTAGTGGTACCATTCTGTGTGCCAGTATTGGATGTCACAGGTTTCGTCTCGCCATTAATAGCGCTTGATACATCGTTGGTTGAGATGGGAATATCAACGCCTACCTGTCTGAAGAGCGCCAGAGCCTTTTCTACAAGAGAGCGAAAGCCAAGTTCACGGAAGATTGCTATAACTTTTTCGCTGTTGATGTTATTGAGCCGACAGGACTCCAGATTAAGCATCACAGGAACATCACACACAATAGTTGCAAGATATTTGCTCTGACGGGCCTGATCTGCCCATTCGCTGAGCAGCTTTTGTTCTTTAGACTTCAATTCATCGGTATGCGCCAGGATACCTTCAAGATCGCCGTATTCAGCAATGAGTCTACTGGCAGTCTTTTCACCGATGCCGGGAACCCCCGGAATGTTGTCAGACTTGTCGCCAACCAGCCCCTTAAAATCAGGCAATTTCTTGGGAGGAAAGCCATAACGTGCCTCTACCTCAGCCTCATTATACTCCGTTACCTCGCTGATACCGCGCTTCGCCACTTTCACCATCACAGAATCGTTGACAAGCTGTAACGTGTCCATGTCTCCGGTATAGATAATGGTATCAATACCCAACCCTTTCGCCTGAACCGAGAGCGTTCCTAGCACATCATCAGCCTCGAAGCCGTCCTTCTCGTAGATAGGAATGCCGAACGCCTGGACAACCTCGCGAATACGTCCAAACTGCGGCCTCATGTTATCTGGCATGGTCGGCCGATGGGCCTTATACTCCGTAAACTGCTCATGGCGAAATGTAGGCGACGGGCGGTCGAAGGTCATAGCGATATACTCAGGCTTTTCCTCGGTGAGAGCCTTCATAAGCATCGAAGTGAAGCCAAAGGTCGCGTTTACAGGCTCACCCGCACTCGTGGAGAGGTCTTCCGGCACGGCGTGGAAGGCGCGGTGGACCATCGCATGCCCATCGAATAATACCAATCTCTTACGTTTCATAGTCTATCTCGCTTGATTTAATATTGTTTTATGCTTCATTTATTATACTTCTTCTGCTCAAGTGATAACTCGGTAATTTCCGTGTGTGTCACCTTCCCATACCCAAAGGTTAGCTTTTGAATGGAAACCCTTTCTACGCTCTTGTGAAGAAGAGGTCTTTACAAATGCTTTCCGTTCTTAATTGTATCTTATAGCATTTTGTACCGATATGTATAGTATAGTTAGCTGGCAAGCAGTGTTGTCTCTTCTCTCTCTGCATTGCAACGTTCTGTAGCAAAGAAAGACAAGCGCAACATATCGCGCTACCATACACCTAATGCCAGTGTAACATGTCTCGAAACGTTCTGAGAGGAATGCATGATAGTCATTTCGATCTCACAGAAAAAGGATGAATAATATGGCTCGTCGAAGTAGTACTCTTTCACGAGAGCACCTCAAAGGTGCAGGAGAGAAACAGATGCCAGAAGAGAAACACGAAGAACTATTGACAGTACGCGAGGTCGCTCGTCGCTTGCGCGTCGATGACACCACCGTGCGCCGTTGGATCAAGAGTGGAGCATTAGAGGCAATCACACTTCCTCATCGCGCCAAGCGACAAGCTTATCGCGTCAAACAATCTACCCTTGACGCATTACTCAAGAGTCCAAAATTGCCTGAGTAGCAATCCTTTCGCAAGCAAAAAGCGAAACTTAAGAATTGAGCGATAAATCTCAGTAAGGAGACCCCTCGTGGGTCTCCTTTTTCTTATATGTTTGCTTCAGTAGGGAGACCCCTCGTGGGTCTCCTTTTTTTGCTTTCGTATAGATATACCCACATGCAGCGATGGACAGCAAGGCTACACTAAAAAGAGAGGGGTAGTCAGCACAAAGTATCTTTAATAGCCATATGTCTACCTCCTTTGTAACAACTATAAAATATTTATTGCTTCTTCATATTATGAAAAGAGGAAGAAGGGATGCGTAAGCCATGAAAATAGCAATCACTGGTGGCGCAGGCTTTATTGGGAGCCATATTACAAAGGCATATCTTGATGCAGGTCATGATGTAGTAGTTATAGACAATCTTTCACATGGGTCGCGTGCGGCCGTCGATGGACGCGCACGCTTTTATTCAATGGACATTCGAGACGAGAAACTTCGCACAGTGTTGCAGCAGGAACGCCCCGATATCGTGAGTCATCACGCGGCACACCATCACGCAACCCGCGCTGCCATTAATGTGCAGTCGTTAGCGGATGCCGACGTTCATGTGCGTGGCCTGATCAATGTTTTGGAGAGTTGCGTCTCCGCGCAGGTAAGTAAACTGATATTCGCATCCGGTGGCAATACCCTCTACGGACGAGTAGCTATTGAACAGCTTCCTCTGACAGAGGCCACACCGCTCTGTCCGCAACGCCCCTGTGACATCAGCAAGGTTGCAGGCGAATGGTATATACGCTACTACTCGCAATGCTACGGCTTACAGCACACAATTCTGCGCTACGCGGATGTGTATGGTGAGACCGACCGAGAAATGGCGCACCATCCCTTGAGCTATTTCGTATACACTATGTTGGAGGGCCATCGTCCTATTATCCGTGGTGCAAGCAATGTACTGCACGATCATGTCTTTATTGAAGATGTCGTGCGTGCCAATCTCTGTGCCCTCACACGTGGCGACAATGAGACTGCTCATGTCAGTGCTGGTCATGGCTGCACACTCCACCAGTTGTACCGCGTAGCCGCCATTCTTCTAGAGAGCAAGCTAGAGCCTGTCTACGCCTCTTCAGGGACGCTTGTAGAGCCTACCCCGATTATACTGGACAACACCCGTGCGCAGCATGTCCTCGGTTGGAGTCCAGAGGTGAACATGGTGAAAGGGGTACAGCAAGCTGTTGCCATGTTACGAGCATCACTTCAGGTACCATCACAGCCGGAGAAACATGAGCCTGTCATGGTTGGTGTAAGAGCTTAAACAGTAGACAAATAAAAGCGCCAGGATTGTACGCGTACAATCCTGGCGCTTTTATTTGTCTACTGTTGCAACCCGCTTACGACGCGGGCATATTTTTCAGCGAGGGCCTCGGCTTGCTCGTTTGAGACAGACTCGGCGAAGACGTGGAACAGTGGACTGTCGGCGTCTGGTAAGACCAGCACCCACTCTTTACCAAGGTCGATCTTGATACCATCTATTGGCTTCGTACGATGCTCACGATACTGCTCACTCAGAATACGCATTACCTTACCCTTGTGTTCCCAGGGACAGGTTACGTTCGTGCTGCTCATGTAGTAGGTGGGCAAATCATCTACTACTTCTGAGAGCTTCATCTGGAAGGTCGCAAGTAGTTCCAGGAGTTTGACGATAGCAAGCATACCATCAAAGGCTGGCTGAAGTTCAGGGAAGACAAAGCGCCCTCTGCCATCGCCTGCGAGTATCACACCTTCGCGTCCTGCCGCCGTCATCAGCGCACTCGGCACCACCTTCGTGTGCTGAATATATCCATCGTAGCGTTTCGCGATGTGCTGTAATGCGCTTGGGGCCGTTACGGGGGCCGCGACTGTTCCGCCAGGATGCTGTCGCAGGAACAGGCTAGCCATTACTGCTAACAGCTTCATACCATCCAGGACACGTCCATGATCATCGACCACCGAGATACGCTCGGCCCCCGGATCAATACGGATACCCATGTCTGTATTCAACGCGGAACTGATGGTTGCCAGGCGCTGCATATCCTTGTTTATCTCATCCAATGAGCGGGACGCGGGTGCCTCATCACTACTGGTGTTGAGGACGATCACCTCGCACCCAAGGTCTTTGAAAATGTCCGGCAGCATTTGCGTCGCACTACTATGCGCGTAGTCAACCACGAGTTGATACTTGCGATTGCGCACGACATTGTAGTCAACCACCTTCTTAAAGCCTTCAAGGTAGAGACCAACCACATCAGAGTCTTTAAGCACCTCAATCGCACCGATTTCGTCCACGTAGACACGACGGTAGTCTTCACGGAAGAAGAGGTTCTCGATCTTTCGCTCGGTCGTTTTGTTGATGTCCAGCCCATACTGATCGAAGAACTTAATGTCAACGACTCGCTGGTCAAAGGGCGATACACGCACATGCACCCCACCAACCGACTCAGAATTACGAATGTAATAGCGTGCGATAGGCATAGGCACCTGGTTGATATCGTGAACGTTGATACCCGCCGATGGCAGACCTGCGTTGATGCCGCGCTTAATCATGCGTGAAGTACGATATGGATCACGGTTGAGGCTGACAACAGAGCCTTTCGGCAGAATGGCACCATATGCCGCTCCGAGCTTGGTGGCAAACTCCGGCGTGAGATCAACATTAACCAGTCCAGTTACGCCGTAGCGACTAAACAGGCCACGTCGTCCCTGCGCGCCCCAGATGATGCTGGTATTGATGACGGCTCCCGCCTCAATCTCTTTATCAGGCCATATCTTGATGTTGGGCTGAATGATAGCCCCCTCTTGAATCGTCGAATTGTCACCAATCACTGACCCTTCAAACATGACCGCTTTGCTCTTAATACTGGTCGAGGAGCCGACGAGGGCACCGCGCAACTCCGAGCGCTCTCCGATGTAGGAGCTGTTCCAGACAACACTGCGATCTACCTGCGCTCGCTCATCAACGATGGAATAACGTCCAATCGCACTTGGACCATGAATGATCGCCCCCGGTCGTACCTTGCAGTCACGACCCAGATAAATGGGCCCATACAGTTGAGCATCATCGGCGATTTCGACACCCTCCTCACACCAGATATTGCTCCCAATATTTTTGGCCGGAATTTCAACCTCGACATGCCCCTGCAATGCGTCAGCGTTAGCACGCATGTACTCGCTCAGATTGCCGACATCGCACCAGTAGCCGCTGGAAGCAACATAGCCGTAGATGGGGTCGCCCTGCTTGAGCATCATCGGAAAGAGTTCCTGGCTGAAATCAAACTGCTTGTTCTTTTCAAAGTAGGAGAAAATCTTTGGATCAAGCATGTAGATACCCGTGTTAATGGTATCGCTAAAGACCTCACCCCAGCTTGGCTTCTCCAGAAACTGCGTAATATGCCCTTCCTCGTTGGTGATAATAACCCCATATTCCAGAGGGTTGTGTACGTGCGCGAGGAGAAGTGTCGCTAGTGATTTTTTCTCGTTATGATATTTGATGAGTTCAGTTACATCGTAGTCAGTTAGCGCATCACCACTGATGACAAGAAAGGGCTCGGTTAACTGCTCTTCCGCGTTCTTGACGCTGCCCGCTGTTCCCAACGGCACATCTTCACGCGAGTATGTAATACGCATGCCCAGTTGTGAGCCATTACCAAAATAATCTTCGATATTATTTGCTAGATATTGAACAGTTACAACAACTTCAGTAATACCATGACGCTTCAACAGGTTAAGGATGTGCTCCATCACTGGTTTGCCCGCAATGGGAACCATTGGTTTCGGTCGCCGAATCGTCAATGGTCGTAGCCTCGATCCTTCCCCTCCTGCCATAACAACCGCTTTCATTTAGAGGCCCCTCCTTCGGTGTGAGAAACGACCTTCATGGTCGTTCGCTTGTTTGTATAAATACAAGAACGGCGTAGCAATGCCACGCCGTCCCATCTGCTCCGCTATCTACATTGTACAACACTACAGAAGAGGGTCGCAAGAGCGAAAAGGCCATAGTAAAGCAGAATAGAGCAGGACCGCTGCCCCGCTCTATTCTGCTTTACTATGACAAACCTACCAATCGCTTAAACGACCGTGCTCAATGAGCCAGCGCACAAACCGATGATAGTTCGTCTCTTCTGTCGCCATCCTCTCCTCATACTCCTCCTGGAGTTGAATAAGTCGGCGAGCCTCTTCAACGTTAAAACCCTCATCCAGGAGGGCGTCGATGAGCAGGTCAGTGTATTGTTGCTGCATATGCAAAGTCCTCCTTCCTTCTGTCTACGCTTACCTAATACCGATACATACAAGGACAATACGCTGGTACGTCCCATGAAATCCGTCATTGGATGATATTGTTATCTCTCCGCTTTCTTCCGCTCGGACATCTAGATACAATAAACCGGACCTCTACGATGGTCCTCGCGTGGTCTGCGAACAAAGATGACAAGAATGTGGAGCGCGATAGCAAATGCCTACCCCTAAAACACAACCACACTACCATGATGAATGCTACTATATATAATATAGCGCATCCGGAAACCTCTTTGCCAGGGTTACCTATTTCTCTTCTGCGAAATACGTAAAAAAGATAGGAAAGAAATGCGCATTTCGGATATCTATGATGATCTGTCTTCGGCTACGCCGTGTCGAACTTCATAGAAGTCATATGTAAAGACAAAATGTGTATGGTTACTTTGAAGAGAAGGCTTGTTGTATCCACTCATCGAGAGTCTGCGATGGATGATAGCGTATAACCTGCTCATCCTGTGTAGGAGGTTCAAAATTCATCACAACATGTGCAAAATCTTCATCACGCACATCATAACGCTGATGTGTAATCCTGTTGTCCTGCCAGCGCTTTCTTGCTTCTGACTCAGAAATGTCAAGGTAAATGACCCGCGAGACCGCTCCTCGTTTCGTAGCAATGCTCCGCAAGGAATCTCTTTGTGCTTTCGTAAAGTTGACAGCATCGAAGAGAACAGATTGTCCTGCTTTCAGCAAATCATCGAGTTGTCTATACGACTCAGCATAGGTTCTTTCCCATTCTTCTGCTGAGATAGGCTCTCCATGCAATCCAACTCCTTTAGCATCATTGATTACATCCATATCAACACGAGCAAAGCCCAAACGCCGCTCCAATCCTTTCGCAAGCGTTGTTTTGCCAGCAAAAGACAGGCCGCATAGAATATATAAATAGTTTGCTTTCACGATATCTTCCCTTGGTTAGCCACGCTGTAAATCGGAGTTGATCAGAAAGTGATACATAGCTCTCATCTGAAGACCCTCTGGCACCGCATCATTCCTCGACCTAAATGCTCTTCTGTGACGGATTTGTTATGTATTGCAGCTATGCTTTCTGAGTAAATTTTCAGAAAAGGCTTGACAAGTATTCAAATCCATTGTACAATTCCATCATCGAAAGGAGGTGGTGTGTAATGGATCAAAGTAGTCGCTGCACGGGCAGCGTGGTAGATTCTCACACCTTCCAGACGAGAGGGGTTACACTTTAGTAGACCTTCTCGCTGTGCCTGACAACTAAGTCAGGTGAGGGTTGAAATCAACACTGGTAGGTAGTGTGATCACTCCTGCTTGTGCAGCACACCCAGGGCGATGACGAAAAACTTTGCCATTGCCCTGGGAATTTTTATACATATTTGGGGTTTGTCTATGCCTTTAGTGCATACTTAATGCATACATACATGCATACTTCCCCCGAATATGCATACGGGACATGCATTCCGATATCCAAAGATATGCACTTGCCTTTTATATATCAATACATCGTCTTCATCTCATGAAGTCTCTCGCCGAGATACGAGTGGAAAAGTGGGAGAGCGAGGAAGAGCGGACGTGATCCAGGCTACGGCTCTTAATATCGAGACATTGCAACGACAATTGGATACTCAGGTCTTTGGGACCGGAGAACGATTGACATACGTACCAATTGTGGACTCAACGAATGCGCTGGCAATGAAACTGGCTCTACATGAAACCTCAGAGGAAGGGGTGGTGGTACTTACCGACAGTCAGACAGCAGGCAAGGGCAGGCTAGGACGGAAGTGGGTTGATGCATTCGGCTATAACGTTCTTTCGTCTACTATACTCAAACCACTGTTCCCTCCTTACTTGTTAGTTATGATTGCATCTCTGGCGATTGTTGACACGATTGACGAGGTATGTAAAATTGTCGCAGCTATCAAATGGCCCAATGATGTTCTCATCGAGAACCGCAAAGTTGCAGGTATCTTGATCGAGACCAGTCATGATCGCACAGGTCGCACAATTGCGATTATGGGGATCGGAGTGAACATCTACACATACCCCACGCTGACAGCGGAAGAGCAAGCGATAGCACACAAGGCGATAACCCTTGAGATGGCATGCGGACATCGAGTAAGCCGAGAGACCTTCATCGCTCGGTTACTGAAACACATTGAAACGTCCTATACCGCTCTACAGCAAGAAGCCGTAGACCCGATCATATTAGCCTACCGTAAGGGCCTGGGGCCTACCTCTCGAATGATACGAGAAAGATGGCGTGATCGGCTAGCAACACTAGGTCGCTCTATAGAGGTGCGACAGGGAGATACCGTAATAAGTGGTATCGCGGAGGAGGTGGATGACAATGGAGAGCTGTTACTCCGTCGTCATTCAGGGGAGCGTGTCAGTATTACCTGGGGGGATATTGGGTATCCCACCGAGTAGATGACAAAGAACACGAAGTATTGCGGTTCCAAACCGCATAAACGAGGGGAAACAGAATATGGAGACACCGGACGTATTCCTCACAGACGATGGAAGACAGCAAGCACTTAGCCAACTAGAGTTTCTGCGCACGACCAAGAGGGCAGAGGTTGCCCAATATTTGCATGAAGCGAAAGAATCAGGCGATGTAATCGACAATGCCGCCTACGAGGACGCAAAAAACGAGCAGGCACGCCTTGAAGGGCGCATCTATGAGCTAGAGCAGTTGCTGGCAAGGGCCAAGCTGATTGACCGCTTACTCAGAGACGAAGTTTCGCTTGGCTCGGTCATCCGCCTTACTGCCAGCGACGACCGTGAATATCACTACACCATTGTCGGTGCGTTCGAGGCAGACCCACGAGCTGGACGTATTTCAAACGAATCTCCAGTAGGGAAGGCACTGCTGGGCCACAAGGTAGGCGATCAGGTGATTGTCTCAACACCTGGCGGAGTGAAGGAGTACACTATTCTCTCTATCGCGTAACTCACACCTATCACCGAAGTAGCAGCGATCCGACCTGTGACCCTTTTTAAAGAAGAGGTCACAGGTCAGTTTTTTTCTGTCTACCCAGTAAACGAAAACGATGTTACAATAGGGCGCACACAGGTGGTTTACCAGGAATGGGAACCAGGGCGACCGCAAGGGTACGCCCCTACCATGATACGAAGTCACCGCTACCATGCCGTTATGGTAGGGGCGTACCCTTGCGGTCGCCCTGGTTGGTCGCCTAGCCGCATTGTGCGGGAGGAAAAAGAGGAAATTTATGCCAGATGAACGGGAAACACGCTTACAACGCCTACATACGTTGCGGGAACAGGGTATCGATCCCTATCCCACGACAGTCGAGCGAACTCATACTATTGCTGAGATATTAGAACACTTCGATGAATTCAAGGAAAAGGGCACAGAAGGCTCCTACACTATCGTAGGGCGTATTCGCTTGATGCGCGACATGGGTAAGTCCGCCTTTGTCAATATCGAAGATGGAACTGGAAATATTCAGGTTTACTTCCGCATAAATGATTTGGGTGAGGATGCGTACAAAGCAATTAAGTTACTGGACCTTGGCGACTTCATACAGGTCAGTGGCTTTCTCTTCCTGACGCGTACAGGAGAGCGAACGCTGCATGTGATGAATTACCGCATTCTCTCAAAGGGGCTGCGTCCACTCCCCGAGAAGTATCATGGATTAGAGGACAAGGAGACACGACAGCGCAAGAGGTATCTTGACCTGATCGCTAATGGGGATGAAGCCAGGCAAGTATTCGTCACGCGAAGCCGCACGATTAGCGCATTGCGTCGCTACCTGGATACACATGGCTTTATTGAGGTCGAGACTCCTGTCCTACAGCCACTTTATGGTGGCGCGACGGCACGCCCATTTGTTACTCATCATAATGCTTTAGATCGCGTCTTGTTTATGCGTATCGCAGTTGAACTATATCTCAAGCGTTTAATCGTAGCTGGGTTTGAGCGGGTCTATGAAATCGGGCGCATCTTTCGTAATGAAGGTATTGATCGCAGCCATAATCCTGAATTTACTATGTTAGAATTTTACCAGGCATATGCGGATTATCAACAGATGATGCAAGTGGTCGAAGAGATGGTAGCCTTTGCCGCGCAAGAGGTCAAGGGGTCACCCCGTGTCACATACCAGGGCACGGAGATCGATCTGACTCCCCCGTGGCCCCGCTATCGCTTACTTGATGCACTTGAAGAGTTTACAGGTATTGATGTGAACCGTTTTCCTGACAAGGACAGTCTCGCGACAGAGATGCGCGCCAAAGGCTACGAGTCAGATCCAAAGCTGGGATGGGGCCGCCTTGTTGACGACCTCAAGGGAGAGATGTTCCGTAAAGGGATACCAGCGCTGCGTCAGGCATTGTTCCTGACCGACTATCCCCTGGATGTATCACCGCTCGCGAAGCAGCACCGTGAGATACCAGGGCTTGTCGAGCGTTTCCAGCCGTTTATCGGTGGGCTAGAGTGTGGCAACGCATTCACCGAGTTGAACGACCCACTCGACCAGCGTAGACGCTTCGAGGACCAGGCACGCCAACGCGCACAGGGCGACGAAGAGGCTCAGGTACTCGACGAAGACTTCCTGGAAGCAATGGAGACAGGGATGCCTCCCACTGGCGGCGTTGGCATCGGCGTGGACCGCCTTGTGATGTTGATGGCAGACCAGGACTCCATTCGAGACGTGATTCTCTTCCCCACAATGCGCAAGTCTGTGGAGGAACAATAGAGATAATGCACAAAGGTTATTCCGCAGGCGTGCGACTTCTCGCACGCCTGCGGAATAACCTTTGTGCATTATCTCTACACAGCCAGAGCTACAATTCCCAACACCATCACGCATACAGCCAGAATGCGCTGCTTTGCGTTTCCCTTGGCAAGCAAACGTGTCCCCATGATAGTGCCAATCAGAACACTTGACTCTCTTCAACCTATCCCCTCTGACTTTTTACTCCTCAAGGTGTTTGCCGCACTCTGGGCTTTCTATAGCGCTTGGTCCAGTCCTGACTTTTAGCAGCGGAACCCTAGCCACGTACAGGTTGGTTTTAAATATATATACTCGCTCCCAGGTGCAGTTGTCAAGCAAAGTCTAGGGCACCCGCAAGGGGATGCCCTTGTCAGCTACTCCCACTACTCTCGGCAGAGGAGCAGTGTATCGTAGTGGGAGGGCGTGCCTCTCTCATGCCCCCCTCGACTTTTCAATTGCCCTGGGTTTGGGGATTGGACCTTGCCTTCCTCTTCAGCTTGTAGTATCCTGTCCATGTCTCGACAATCATGAGACATAGCCGCTGGGCAAGCGGTGTGAGCCTGCGGAGTACGGTAAGACGGGGACAGGTGAAAGCCTGACTTCGCACATCACGATGAAACAGGAAGCCCTCCTTGTGAGGCGAGGAATCCCCTGCATTTGGGCATGGGGAGGATGTCAAGAAAAGGAAGGTGCAACAATGGGTGAGAAGGACCTGGAGAAGCAGAGTGCCACAAAGAGCTTTGGGCGAAGAGCTTTTCTCCAACAGAGTGCGCTGGCCGCCGCTGGTGCTGCTCTGACGGAGGTGGTGACGAGCCCCATCTCTATGGCTAAAGATCTCAACGATCCGTTCTTACATTTGGAGGAGGCAACAATCGTCGAATTGCAGGCAGCAATGGCTTCAGGAAAGCTGACAGCACGTCGGCTTACAGAGATGTACATTGACCGCATCCACGCACTCGACCAGCACGGCCCCCACATTAACTCCATCCTGCAGATCAACCCTGATGCTATCCAGATTGCAGAAGCACTCGATAGGGAGCGTAAAGTCAAAGGCCCACGTGGCCCCTTACATGGTATTCCCCTCCTCCTCAAAGACAATATCGCAACGGCAGATCGCATGCAGACGACTGCGGGCTCGCTTGCCCTGGTAGGGTCGCGCGTACCTCGTGATGCCTTTGTCGCAAGCAGACTTCGCAAGGCGGGAGTAGTTCTCCTGGGCAAAACGAATCTCAGCGAGTGGGCAAACTTCCGGTCAACCGCCGCATCCAGCGGGTGGAGCGGTCGTGGAGGACAATGCCACAACCCGTATGTCCTGAATCGTACTCCTTGTGGCTCAAGCTCAGGCTCAGCAGCAGCGGTTGCGGCAAACCTGGCGGCAACGTCGTTGGGAACCGAGACAGATGGTTCGATTCTTTGCCCATCCTCGTCGAACGATGTTGTCGGGATCAAGCCAACGGTTGGTCTCACGAGTCGAGCAGGAGTTATTCCTATCGCGCATAGCCAGGATACCGTCGGTCCGTTCGGGCGCACTGTTGCTGATGCTGCCGCCGTGCTCGGTGCTCTCACTGGTGTTGACCCGCGTGATCCCGCTACCCAGGCGAGCGCGGGGAAGTCTTATACCGACTATACTCGCTTCCTGGACCCTCATGCTCTGCGTGGAGCACGCATTGGAGTCGCTCGTCAGGTCTATTTCGGCTACAGTGCCAGCACAGATGCGATAGCGAACGCTGCCATAGAACGGATGCGCGAACTTGGGGCGGTGATCGTTGATCCTGCTGATATCCCAACGGCGAAACAAATGGCATCGTCCAACTCTGAAACCACCGTGCTTCTCTTTGAATTCAAGTCAGATATCAACAAGTATCTGGCCGAGTTGGTAAGCTCTCCTGCTCGCACGCTTGCCGACCTCATTGCATTCAATAATGCCCACGCCAGGCAAGAAATGCCCTACTTCGGTCAAGAACTTTTCCTGCAAGCACAGGCAACCACCTCGCTCAACGACCCTGCTTATCTCAAGGCGCTTGCTGAAGACCATCGCCTCTCTCGGCAAGAAGGCATTGACGCGGTCATGGACAAGCACCACCTGGATGCGTTGGTGATGCCTACCAGCCCTCCACCCTGGGTCATTGACCTGATCGATGGAGACCATGATCTGGGTGGAAGTTCACAACCTGCTGCCCTCGCTGGTTATCCAGCTATTAATGTCCCCGCAGGCTACGTCTATGGACTTCCCGTCGGCATAACCTTCATGGGACGAGCTTTTAGCGAGCCAACCCTCATTAAACTCGCCTATGCCTTCGAGCAGGGCATGAAAGTTCGTCGCCCACCAAAGTATCTGCCCACCACACCCTAAAGTGTAGCTTGTATCATGACCAGCTTTTTAACTGACACAAGTAGTACATCGGATATGAGTGGCACGACACAATGTGTCGTGCCCACCAGGTTTACCTTTTTCATGCAGTACTGAGAAACAAAACTTGTAGTTATAAAGCTTGCGCTAATATCATCTTCAGGTTTTGCTTGTAAAATAATTGTTGTGGTTATCGGAGCAGATGTTGTGAATGTAGTTGTACATCAATATCAACGCACGTTACAACATGCGCTTGATATTCTTTTCCCTCCCCGCTGTATTGCATGCAAGCGCTCTGGCTCTGTGCTCTGTTCTTCTTGTCTAGCTGCAATACAACCATTAGCACCCTTACCTTACAAGCAGCATCCTCACCATATGAGTGGTCTCCACGCGGTAAATATGTACGAGGGATCACTCCGCTCATGTATTCATGCATTGAAATATGAAGGGGTGACGCGACTAGCGGAACCACTCGGTACCTTGCTCGCACAAGCATACCTGAATTACGGTATGCGCGCTGATATGATGGTGTCCGTCCCGTTGCATAGCGAACGTCAACGAAAACGCGGCTATAATCATGCTCAACTGCTAGCGAGTGTATGCGCATCTCGCGTGAACGTACCACTGCGAGACGATGTGCTGGTGCGCTCTCGTGCAACCGCCGCACAGGTAGGTCTGAGGGCCTACGAGCGGCAGCAAAATGTGCAGGGAGCATTTCTTGCTACACTTACAACCAGAGAGGTCTACGGGCGTAGAATTATTATAATTGATGATGTCTGTACGACTGGCGCAACGCTAGAGGCATGCGCCACAACGCTCTTTAACGCGGGTGCATACTCGGTATGGGGATTGGTCCTCGCCCGTTCCACTTTGTGATAGAGCATTATTAGTTACAGCATTTATAAAAGACGTTCTGCAAGTGATTGATAGACGAATATGCTATAATAAATCACACAAGATTTAAGTATTGCACACGAGATAATATTCTTGAGTACAGCAGCACCCAGCCATGCATATGCTTGCTTGCAGATAATACAGGAGCATCTATATTGCTTGTACTCACGGTAGTAGTAGAGGAAAGCCTCAATGACAAGTAGTGGAAAATGGCTCAGAACGAGCTTTTTCTGGCTCCTGATCGCACTGATCGTTGTCGGAGTCATCATCTTCATTTTCCGCCCACAGTCCGACACAAAATCGGTCAACGTATCCACTGTATTGAGCGACATCAAGTCAGACATTAATAAGAATCAACAAGATACACTTAATGTTACAAGTAATACCATCACGCTTACCAGGGGCAAGTCCTCGGACGCGCCCAAAGAGGCGGCGACAGTCAACAATAGTTTCGACATCACGAAGGTCTTGAAGGACAATGCTATTGATTACTCCAATAACGGCTTATTGATCCTTCAGTACGACTCTCCGAATCCAGTCTGGGGCTGGCTTGCCGCATTTGGCGGAATCCTTCCCATTCTGCTTTTTGGTGGGCTGCTGATCTTTATGATGCGCCAGGCGCAGGGAACAAACAATCAGGCAATGTCGTTTGGGAAGAGCCGAGCGCGTATCTTCGTGGGCAACAAGACGACAGTTACCTTTGCCGACGTTGCGGGAGTAGAGGAGGCGAAGCAGGAACTGCAAGAGATTGTCGAGTTCCTTAAGTATCCTGAAAAGTTTGCGGCTCTTGGCGCGCGCATTCCCAAAGGTCTCCTCCTGGTGGGTCCTCCTGGAACAGGTAAAACGCTCATCTCGCGTGCGGTAGCAGGCGAAGCTGGCGTGCCATTCTTTAGCATTAGCGGCTCAGAGTTCGTAGAGATGTTCGTCGGTGTCGGGGCAAGCCGTGTACGCGATCTGTTCGATCAAGCAAAACGTAATAGCCCATGTATTGTCTTTGTTGATGAGATTGACGCGGTTGGTCGCCAGCGCGGTGCAGGTCTCGGCGGCTCTCATGATGAGCGCGAACAGACTCTCAATCAGATTCTGGTAGAGATGGATGGCTTCGACACGAACACAAATGTGATCGTGATTGCCGCAACGAACCGACCCGATGTGCTTGATCCCGCCCTGCTCCGCCCTGGTCGCTTTGATCGACAGGTGGTGCTTGATCGTCCTGATATCCGTGGTCGTGTCGCTATTCTTCAAGTACATGCGAAGGGTAAACCATTAGACCCAAATATTACCCTGGATACGCTGGCAAAACAGACGCCAGGGTTTTCCGGTGCCGACCTCTCGAACGTGCTGAACGAGGCCGCAATCCTGGCAGCACGACGCGGTAAACGTAGAATTGGAATGAGCGAGCTAGAAGAGGCCGTCGACCGCGTGGTGGCGGGTCCTGCACGTAAGAGTCGCATCATTAGCGAGCGAGAGAAGGCAATCACGGCGTACCATGAGGTAGGTCATGCGCTGGTAGCGCGTATGTTGCCCAATACCGATCCAGTACATAAGATATCGATTGTGGCACGTGGTCAGGCTGGTGGTTTTACCATGCTACTTCCCACCGAGGATCGCTATCTATGGAGCAAGCCTCAGTTCGAGGATACACTGGCGTATGCGCTCGGTGGTCATGTCGCGGAACAGATTATCTTCGGAGAAGTCACAACGGGAGCCTCAAACGATATTGAGCGGGTGACAAAGGTTGCGCGTTCAATGGTCACAGAGTATGGTATGAGCAGTCGTATCGGCCCGATAGCATTAGGTCATAAAGATGAACTGGTGTTTTTAGGTCGTGACTTCGGTGAGCAGCGCAATTACAGTGAACAGACGGCACGCGAGGTGGATGAGGAGATTCGGCGCATCGTCCAGGAGGCGTTTGACAAGGCATATACCATTCTTATACAAAACAAGACGCGCCTGATTATGATTAGTGAGCGTTTGATCGCGGAGGAGACCTTAGAGGGACCGCATTTCGAGTCGCTCTTCAACCAGCAGGTAAGTGATGAGCAGTACGACTCGCCTTCAGTTCTGGCAGGTATGCCAGGTGTAAGTGCGAATGGCAATACCGAGCAAAAGAGCCTGCCTCGCCCCGCAGCATCTTATCAGAGGCCCAAGCAACTGCAACCGCCGTATAATAGCGAGGCAAGTGCATAAGGGTTCGTACTGGCTTATAACAAGCCACGCGGGAAGGCGGTAGGGCAAAACATCCTACCGCCTTCCCGCATGATTGCATAACGGAGATGGGGGCTGATCATCGGAGTGATCCTGCTTGATCTTGGTACTCAGGGCACTCACATCTCAAACCAGGCGCGCGTCTACAGCCTGCATCCCTAAGCACGCAGCCGCCTGAACACGGTCTACACGGTCTCCTACTTTATAGGCGGTTCACTCGGCTCCCTGTTAGGTGCATACGGTTGGAGCATAGGCCGCTGGGCTGATGTCTGTGCTATGGGTACGCTGCTGCTAGTTGCCGCACTCGCAATATACGTCGTGGGAAGCCGACGCAAGGTGCAGGCAGCTTAGTTATTAGAATGACAAATTGCTACGTTAAAACTGCAAATACTCTTGTACTGCTCACTATGATGCATCGTTGGTTTCATCTGATAGGGTGATTTCATTGAGCACTATCACAGTCAGAGCGGAAAGGCGGCGAAAGGTACTATCATTAGTAACAAAGAGGATACAATCATTCACTAACGCAGTCGCTGCATGAATAGCATCTGGCGTTTTGAGATTCATCGTTGCTCTCAATTTAGCAGCCTCTTCCAATACGGTCAGCGTAATAGGTAACATCTGTACATCGGGAGAGTGTCGTAACACTGTGCGGAACGTGGTGGCAGTGGTAGCATCGCCTTCTTTGAGGGGCTTAATTAGAACTTCAAGGAGAGTCGGTTCACTAGTAACGACCGTAAATTGCCCGTTGCTTACAGCTTGCCACAAGATATCGAGAACCGCTCGATAAGGATCAATTCGTTCGATGCTGTAGATGAAGCTATTTGTGTCTAGGTAAACTGTACCACTTGTGGGCAGTGTTAGCGTTCCCACGAATCACGCTCCTCGCACAGGTAGGCATCCACTTCTTCAACACTCTGAAAAAGTTGATGACCGGGTAGCGTATTGAGAATATCAATGACATGACGTTGCTCGACTGGCTCGTTGTCTTCGACTCTTACAACAACCGTTGCATGTTGCCCCGCGATCAGTTCTGGTGTACTAATTTCAATCTTGCCTCCAGGCAAAACAATGGTTTTCAAGCGTACTTCAGTTGCCATATAACTTCCTCCATCGTTCTTTAGTATATTGGCAGAGTTAGTTGTCTATTCCTTACTACACTATATCATGTATCCTTAGCAAGGCACTGTCAACGTACTGGGAAAATTATAAGAGGAAGTGTTCCTTGGTCCCTCGCGAAGATTTTTTAGGAGAACCTCCTCATTGTCTCTACAGGGGATTGTCTACTAAGGCTCATACATTGTACAATGGAGCCAGCAAAGAGTTTCTGGTTCTCAGTCGGGCGATAAATAGAGTCGCTTCTAGCTTCCTTCTCGCATCCATGCCATATATGTGGGAAGGAAAATACTATCGGGAACCGGAAATTTTCCGCTAGCAGGAGGTGTCTTCCTTTGTCTGAACTATTTCGCGAAGTTGAGAACTGTGTTACTGCTCCCCAGGGCTTCCGCGCCGGTATAGTGGCTTGTGGTATCAAGTCGGATGGCTCAATACCAGACCTGGCTATTTTAGCCTCTGCTATTCCCTGTGTCGCCGTTGGCACCTTTACAACAAGCAGCACACGCGCTGCTCCTGTCCTGGTTTGTCAGGAACGCTTGAAGAGTGGCAAGGCACAAGCAGTAATCGTGAATAGTGGCAATGCCAACTGCGCGACTGGCGATCTCGGCTTAATGAATGCCTATCGCATGAGCGAGTTTACCGCTGCCCTTCTTGGAATAGAAAACGAACTGGTCCTCTGCTCCTCCACAGGTATCATTGGTCGCCAGTTGCCTATTGAGAAGATTCAGGCAGGTGTTAGCAAGATCGAACTGAGAAATGATCAGGGCGACGCCTTCTCTGAGGCAATTTTGACGACAGATACGCGCCCCAAACGGTTAGCTTTAGAGTTCCAGATTGATGGGCGTACCGTACGCCTGGGTGGAGTCACAAAGGGCGCGGGGATGATCTATCCCAATATGGCGACAATGCTCTGCTATCTGACAACGGATGCCGCTCTCGACCACGAATGGATGCAGACAGAGGTACGGGCAGCCGTTGATGATACCTTCAACATGATTTCAATGGATGGCGACATGTCCACCAACGATACCTGCATCCTCTTTGCTAATGGCCTCGCTGGAAATACACCCGTCAACGCGCAGCATCCAGAGGCGAATACTTTCCGTGAAGCGTTACGACACATTATGGTATATCTGGCACGTGAGATGGCGCGTGATGGCGAGGGTGCGACCAGGTTGATGACAGTACACGTGCGAGGCGCACGCAACAAAGCCGATGCAGTTAAAGCCGCAAGAGCAATCACGCTTTCTCCTCTATGGCAATGTGCGCTGGCAGGTGGTGATCCCAATTGGGGTCGTATCGCGGCAGCATTGGGAGCAAGCGGTTGCGAGTTGCAGCAGAACAAATATGATATTTCTCTCGGGAATGTACAGGTGACAAAGCAGGGCATGGCAGCACAATACGATCAAAATGAGGCACGCGCGGCTGTGGCTGCTAGTGAAGTAGTCATCACCATTGATTTGCATCTCGGCGAGGGTCAGGCAACGGCATGGGGCTGTGATCTGACTCATGGCTACATCGACGAGAACACGCTTTACACGCGGTAGTCAGTATAAAACAGGCGGTACACCATGTCCGCACAAGGAGAATTTGCCATGACAACCATAGAGACGAACACTCGTGACTGGGTCGCGCTTGAGCATCAGTATTACCAGGGAACATTCAAGCGACAACCACTCACACTTGTGCGTGGCGAGGGTACACGTGTATGGGACAGCGATGGGAAGGTGTACCTTGATTTCGTGGCGGGTATCGCGGTAAATGTCCTGGGGCACTGCCATCCAGCAATCGTGAAAGCAGTTCAGCACCAGGTGACGCAGCTTGTTCACATCTCGAACCTGTATTACAACACACGCCAAATAGAGTTAGCAGAGCTACTTGGCATACAGAGCAAGGGAATGCGCTCATTCTTCTCGAACAGCGGAGCCGAGGCAAACGAAGGAGCGATTAAGCTGGCCCGTAAGTATGGGCGTCTGCATCGCAACGATGCCTACGAGATTATCAGCATGGAGCGCAGCTTCCACGGACGTACGCTTGCAACAACGGCGGCCACCGGTCAAGCCTCCTATCAGGCATCCTGGGCACCGCTACCCGATGGTTTCAAACAGGTTCCATTCAACGATCTCGACTCGTTGAAAGCGGCTACAAGCGAGAAGACCGCTGGTATTTTAATCGAGCCGATACAGGGTGAGGGCGGCATCTGGCCTGCCAGCAAAGAGTTTATGCAGGGTGTGCGCGCGTGGTGCGATGAGCAGAATCTGGTAATGATCTGCGATGACGTGCAGGCAGGCATGGGTCGCACTGGCAAATTCTTTAGCTGGGAACATTATGTCACGCCCGATGTAGTAACGATGGCGAAGGGTCTCGCGGGCGGTGTGCCTATTGGAGCAATGCTCACAGGTCCACGTACAGATGTCTTCGCCCCTGGAGATCATGGCACCACCTTTGGCGGTAACCCCATCGCATGTGCCGCGGGTATCGCGACGATCCAGACAATTCTTACAGAAAACCTGCTAGAAAACGCAACAAAAATGGGCGAATACTGGCGCAAGAAGCTAGATATACTCTGTGCGAAGTACTCCTTCATTGATAGCCCTCGTGGCATCGGCCTGATGCGGGCGGTCAATGTCAAGCACGAACTTGCCCCAGTGATTGTACAGAAGGCACTTGCACATGGCCTACTGCTTAACAACACCGGGACGGGGACATTGCGCATGATTCCGCCTTTGATACTGACCACCGCCGATTTGGATGAAGCGGCAGAGTTGCTAGACCGAGCCATGGCACAGGTAGCGGAGATGCCAGTTGCGCAAGCGTAAACATAAACACAAACATTTATACATTGTTGTAGGGGCGCGATTGATCGCGCCCGTTGTACTCACGGAATAGACAGAGGATTATTGGCACAACAGGCGCGATCAATCGCGCCCCTACATTCTATCGTAACGAGGAGGCCGAAGAGATGAACCTACCTGTGGCTCGTAAAGAGGTTGTGCGCGACACTCACTTTGGCACAACGATAGAGGACCCCTATCGCTGGATGGAGGATTGGAAGGGCGAAGAGCTTCGGTCCTGGGTTCAAGCTCAGGGAACCTATACTCGCGAATATTTAGATGCTTTACCCGAACGCGCTGCACTTCTCAAGCGCATCAATGAGTTGGGTGACACTGCTTCCCTCATTTATAACATACAGGTAGAGGGAGGAAGTTTCTTCTATCTGCGCCGCGATCCCGGTGAGAAGGTGGGCAGGCTCGTCGTTCGTTCAGGTGTACATAAGCCTGAAAGGGTACTTTTTGACCCCAACACGCTCGAAGGGGATGTACATACAGCAATAGATTGGTATGCACCGTCGCGGGATGGGCAGTATGTTGCCTATGGTAGTTCCCAGGGCGGCTCAGAGGAGAGTACCCTACGCGTACTAGAGGTAAAGACTGCCAGGATACTTGACCTCGCCATCAGCCGCGTGCGCTTTGGGGGCGTTAGCTGGTTAGAAGATTCTCGCTCGTTTGTCTATCATCGCTTTCCCGAACTTCCAGTAGATGCTCCAGAGACGGAAAAATATAACAATAGCCGTACATATCTACATCACCTGGAAGATGACCCAGACTTAGATGCGGCAATTTTTGGACGCGGTATAAATCCAGGGGTAGAGATAGCACCTGAAGATGTGCCAATGCTCATCATCACACCGAAAAGCGAGTGGGTAATGGGGATGGTCATTCATGGCGTGCTCAATGAAATCACGCTATACGCTGCCCCCAAGACAGCGTTTACAGATCCGACACATTGCACCTGGACAAAGATTGCAGATGTCGAGGATGCAGTGACGGGCTTTGAATTACACGAAAACACCATTTACCTCTTGACACATAAGGATACACCACGCTACAAAGTGATAGCAACCTCGATCACCAACCCCAATCTGGCGAATGCAACTCCAGTGGTGCCGGGAGGAAGCGCGGTCATTCAGGAGATACGGGTTGCAGGTGACTACCTGCTCACACGCGACCTGGATGGCGGCATTGGACGCATACGACGGGTCAGTCTAAGTGGCAGAGAACCTGAGCAAGTTTCACTTCCCTTCGATGGAACAATTACGCAATGGGCAAGCGAGACTGGAAGTCCAGAGGTTGTGGTGCAGATGACCGCGTGGACGATTTCGCCGCGTATCTACCTTTATAATTCCATAGAGAATACCCTGCAAGATACGGGATGGAGTCCACCATCGCCAGTCGATTTCAGTGATATAGAGGCACACGAAGTTTTTGCAGCCGCGAAAGATGGGACACAGATACCTCTTTCAATTATTCACAAAAAGGGATTGAAGTTGGATGGCAACAACCCTACACTACTCACAGGCTACGGCTCCTATGGTATCACTATCAATCCAACCTTCGTGCCCATTCGCCTTGCGTGGTTCGAACGTGGAGGAGTGATTGCGCTAGCGCACATACGTGGTGGAGGAGAGTACGGCGAGGCGTGGCACAAGGCAGGGCAGAAGTTGGATAAGCAAAATACAATAGATGATTTCATCGCCTGTGCGGAGTATCTGATCGAGCGGAAGTATACACGCCCGGAGCGGCTTGCTGGCGAAGGGACGAGTGCAGGAGGTGTTCCAAGTGGTGGATCATTAGTGAAACGGCCCGACCTATGGGCAGCAATGGTGATTCGTGTCGCTGTCACTAACTTCTTGCGCTTCGAGTTCACAGAGAATGGCCCACCCAATATTCCTGAATTTGGCAGTGTCACAACTGAGGATGGTTTCAAGGGCCTACAGATTATGGATTCCTATACAAAAGTCAAAGATGGGGTAAAATATCCAGCGGTGCTGCTCACGACAGGTTTGAATGATCCACGTGTCGTCGTGTGGCAAGCAACGAAGATGGCTGCACGTCTCCAAGCGGCTACAGTATCAGGCAAGCCTGTGCTTTTGCGTGTTGAGGAGCAGGCTGGACATGGCATGGGTTCAACCAGGCAACAGGTCGAAGAGGAGGCAGCAGACGAATGGGCCTTCTTGCTACAACAGATGGGGATATGAGGAATAAATCGTTTTCACCGTCACCTCAAAACTGTGTACTTCCTAAACTTTCTACTCAAGCCAAACACCGTCAAATGGCGATCTCTTCTATAATAAGAGGAATATCTAAAGGTAAGGTTGCTACTCCTGCGGCAAGACGAGCGTGCGGCCCTACTTCAAGGTCATAGACCTCATGAATCACTTCGGAAAAGGCATTGATAATGGTTGTGAACTGAACAGTGAATTGGGTCTTTTCGGTGAGATTGTCAAGAGATTGACAGAATGAGTAAAATTTGTGTAACTTGATGGCCTACCACACGTAGAGATGATAGTTGCGTTACGTGTATCCTCAATACCGAAACAGAAGGGATAAAAGAATTATGTCGCAGCAAATGCATCCTGAAGAGGAGCCTCGTGGATATCAAGCAGCATACTCTCCCCCTTTTAATAACTATGAAGGCGGTCCTACATATCAAAGCCAATACACTGGGACGGCTGGGCAGAAGCTTGGTCAACAAACTTTCAGCAGGCCATCCTCGATTGGAGCACGCCTAGCACTTGCTATCGTCTCGGTGGTTATGCTTGTTCCTCTGTCTGGTATACTGGTAGGGAACCCTGAGGCGTCGATTATGAGGTATATGGCACTGGGTGTGGTGTGTGCTACTATCGTAATCATCAACCTCTTGTTTAATCTCAAGCGTTCGTGGTAAGCCTCTGTCGCGCTCGACTAACTCGATGAATTAGCATATGATTGGCAAAGAACTGAGGCACCACAAGATAGTTGCTATAGCAACGGACGTAAGAAAGAAAAAGCATGTTGAGGGGTCAAGCTTACATGACCCTTCAACAGACTTGCATACCTAATCCTTACCATCTCTACTACGCTTAACCTGTGTCGCTGTACGAGATCTTCGCTGCTGTTCGCGTCGTTCTTTTTCGTATCCTTCCACATTGACACTAAAGCCACGCTCAGCAAGAATTTTCTGCGTCAGATCGAGTGGAAATCCATAGGTGTCATGAAGCTTGAAGGCTTCATCTCCTGGTATCATGGTAACATCTTGCTTTGCAAATTGATCAACTGCTATTTCTAGATGGCGAAGACCAGCTGTCAAGGTACGGTTAAAGCGTTTTTCCTCGCCAGTGGTCAAGTCTCTGATATCCTGACTCTTGTTGCGTAATTCCGGGTAACATTCTCCAAGTATGTCGATCACCACTTCAGCAGTATTAGCAAGAAATGGTTGTTCAAAACCAAGTGTCCTGCCCAGAAAAGCAGCACGGCGTATGATACGCCGAAGTACGTCTGGGCCAGGGTCCCTGCCTGGGTGCTATACTGCAATATCGTCCCTGGTCAGTTCTAATTCAGGAAGAGACGCGAGCTTCTCTGTGGAGACTGTGATTACTTGTATGCGCTGCTGTTCTATAGCCTCACGACTCTCGTCCGAGATGCCATTATCGGTGATCAGTGTATTGAGAACATCGAGGGTAGCGAAGCGGGCAAGGTAAGCTCTACCGATCTTGCTACTATCCATACATAAAATAACTCGGCGCGAGGAATTTAGAAGTGCCTGCTTGACTTCTGCGTCGAGCAGATTATCGCATGATAGACCGTGGGGAAGAAGCAATCCACTGGCACTCAGGAAGAGCTTGTTGATGTACAACGTCTGTAAGGCGACAATCGCCTGTGGACCACAAAAACAGTTCGCCTCGTGCTGCAAAACTCCCCCAAGCATAATCAATGAATACAGCTTATTCTGTGCGACAGCATTGGCGGCGGCCAGAGAATGGGTTACAACCGTGAGCGGGATATTAGGCAAGTTTCGCACGATCTCCAGTGTTGTACTGCCACTGTCAATACCTACGACATCCCCTTCTTTGATAAAGAGTTCCGCGGCCAGTTTCCCAATAGCTTGTTTTTCAGCCAGGTGTTCATGTGTGCGAATATCAAAGTCAGGTTCGTTTCGTTTTGGTGCAATCCAGCGTGCTCCCCCGTATGTTAGCTTTATAATATGCTTCTCATGCAGTATATGCAAATCACGTCGAATGGTCATCGATGATACGTTTAGCAATTGGCTCATCTCTACAACCGAGCAGTAGCCACGCTCCTTGAGCAATCCAATCAGTTGTGCATGTCGGTCGTTTGCGTTCTGATGGCTTTTCTTCATGTAAAAGGATCCTCTCTACGGAAGTAGCTAGCCTGCTATTGATGCGATGGTATTTTGTAACAAAATACTATCATATTTTTGCTCAAAAGAGCAAGAGTATCACAATAAGCCTTGAATTCGAACAAATTTTGTGTTAAACTTGTTTGTACTGAAACATTTATTGTTCGTCTTCACACATACAGCGTAAACTCATAAAGGCGCACCGATCTGTTCTGTGTTTCTTGAACCATGTATGAGGCAGAACAAAAAGTCCTCCTGGGAGCTTTATCCAGCTTCTTGACTGCCTCTAAGCAATCAAACGTACTTTATTCTCTATCGGAAAAACGACCCAATTACGTCAAACAACAGCTTGACCGTTTGTCAGAGGTATCTCCTTAGTTGGGGAACCTTTCTATTTCATAGTACTCCAAAGAGAAAGGAGCCGGTTTCCTCAGAGAATCTCGTTGTCCAGGTCTTCTCTTACATTCATGTAGGGCTTTCGCGACCTTTGGACATTCTCTTTTTACTGCATTGACGCATTCGACAAGGAGAAATTTGCAATGAAGAGTGTTGCACGCGTAATCACCGTTACGACAAGCATTGCTTTGCTTCTAGTAGTGCTGGCGGCTTGCACGCCATCAAGTCAATCCTCATCATCTTCCACTACGACACTGACTATCGCCACCGTCAACAACTCCCAGATGGTGCAGATGGAGCAATTGACGAAGCAAGTCTTTGAGAAGGATCACCCCACCATTAAGGTCAACTTCGTGACACTGCCTGAAAACGATCTGCGTTCTAAAGTTACTCAGGATGTTGCTACACATGCGGGCAAATTTGATATTGCCACCATCGGTAGTTACGAGACTCCCATTTGGGCACATAACAGCTGGCTCCAGGACCTCTCTCCGTACTTTGATAAGATGTCAGCAACCGATAAGAGTAATTACAATTACGACGATCTCCTCAAGCCGGTCATGTCAACGCTCTCTTACCAGGGCCATCCTTACTCTGTTCCGTTCTATGGTGAGAGCAGCATGCTGATGTACAACAAGCAAATTTTCGCGCAACATCACCTGACCATGCCGTTGCATCCTACGTGGGATCAGGTCACCCAATTGGCGAAGGAGCTTAATGATCCTGCAGCTGGTGTGACTGGTATTCTGCTGCGAGGTCAATCTGGCTGGGGTATGAACATGGCTCCGCTCGACACAATGATTAACACCTATGGTGGTCGTTGGTTCGACGCGAATTGGAAACCACAGCTCTCTAGCCCTGCAGTACAACAGGCGGTGACACTTTATGCTTCTCTCTTGCAGAAGTATGGTGAGCCAGGTGCCTCAACCTCTGGTTGGCAAGAGTGCGTCAACCTGATGACTCAGGGCAAAGGTGCAATGTTCTATGACGCGACCTCGTTTGGCGGCGTGCTGGAAACGCCAGCGACTTCCAAGGTCGCCGGTAATGTTGGGTACGTGTATGCTCCAACAGCGGTGACCGTCAATGGCAGCCATTGGCTATGGGCATGGTCACTTGGTATCGTCAACTCTAGCCACAATAAGGATGCCGCCTTCCAATTCCTCACCTGGGCCACCAGTTCGCCCTATCTGGCTCTGGCAGGCAAGACCTTCGGCTGGGCCAACGTGCCACCAGGCACACGTGCATCGATTTACCAGAACTCCGACTATCAAAAGGCCGCTCCTTTTGCTCAGATTACGCTTGACTCTATCAATACCGCGACTCCCGATCACCCGACGCTCGATCCTGTTCCTTATCATGGTGTTCAATATGTGGGCATTCCACAGTTTGAATCGGTCGGGCAGCAGGTGAGTGAGCTAATGTCGGCAGTCGTTGCCGGAAAAACGTCAGTCAGTCAGGCTCTCCAGCAGTCCGATCAACTCCTGGCATCTCAGGTGAATAAGGACAACACTGCTGGGTATTAGCTACTGAAAGAACGAGGGCCCCCACTTCGGTAAGAGGAGGCGGTCCCTCATTCATCACTCCAATTGCATCAGAGGTGGCTCGCTTAACGTAAAAAGAAGAAAGGTTATGTTATGAGTCAGGCAAATCAGGCGGTTCAGATACCCATGCTTCCTGACATGCAAAAGCGTGCGGCTCCTACAGCGCCGCGCCGCGAAGGGAGAACATGGCTACATCTTCCAGCGCTCGTATTTATGATCGTGTTAACACAGATTCCGTTTCTCCTCGCAGTGTGGTTCAGCTTGCATTCCTGGAATCTGCTGGTGCCATCTGAGGGATTTCCCTTTGTTGGCCTTTCAAACTACGTCACCGAGTTCGTAGGTGATGCAAACTTCTGGCCCATTATGGGCAACACTTTACAACTGGTGGCTGGAGCAATCATCATAGCCCTTATCGCTGGGACGGTGCTGGCTCTCTTGTTAAATCGCCCGATTTGGGGCAGAAGTTTCTTGCGTGCCGTCGCAACAGTGCCATTTTTGGTGACTCCATCAGTGATGGCCCTGATATGGAAAAATCTCTTTCTTAGCCCATCTTCAGGGATGGTTAACTGGTTCCTCCACTTTATCGGCATTCCTGCTGTTTCCTGGTTTTCCGCGTTTCCACTACAGAGTGTCACATTCATCGTCGCCTGGGAATGGACTCCATTTGTGATGCTTGTCATTCTCGCGGGCCTCCAGTCCGTTCCTGGAGAAGTGTTAGAGGCGGCAAAGGTGGATGGTGCCAATGCCTTCACAACATTTTGGCTTGTCCTCTTTCCTTTACTGCGAAAACCGTACGAGATTGCGGTCCTCTTCGGAACTATTTTTATCTTCCAGACGTTCGGCGAAATTTACGTGACCACTTCCGGTGGGCCAGGATTAACAACTAACACTCTCCCTTACTACACCTACCGGACAGCATTGAGTTCGTTTCAGATTGGACAGGCGGCAACGCTTGGCGTGATAGGGGTCATAGTAGCAATCCTTGCCGCCAGAGGCATGCTGCAACTCATGACTGAGCGGACAGCATCATAAAGAGAAAGGGGTTAACTCATGGGTATAGAAGTTACGCATAAGTGGTCCAACGTTGCGTGGACAGCCTTGACCTACATTCTGGTTTTTTTGCTGATCTTTCCCGTTCTCTGGATGGTGCTCACCGGATTTAAGACAGAAATCGCCGCGATTACCACTCCGCCCGTGCTGTTCTTCCAGCCGACGCTCGATCAGTTTCTGCTCGCGTTTGATGGAGGATTCGCTGCTTACTTTTTCAATAGCGCGGCGGCTTCTCTGATTTCGACTGCCCTCGCGATGGTTTTGGGCATTCCCGCTGCCTATGCAATGGTCTTCCAGATGCGCCAGAAGTCATCGAATGACATGCTTTTCTTTGTGCTCTCCACGCGCTTCATGCCGTTTGCGGCCATCCTTGTTCCTTTGTACGTGATTATTACGCGCCTTAACTTGCTGGACAATCTCTTCATATTGATTGTCATTTATACAGCGATGAACTTGCCACTGATCATCTGGATGGCTCGCTCGTACTTCCTGGATCTGCCAAAGGAGGTGTTGGAGGGAGCCTGGCTAGATGGCTGCTCGACATTGCAGACAATTGTGAGGGTCGTCGTGCCGATGGCAGCACCTGGATTAACTGCGGCAGCACTGCTAGCCATCATTTTTGCCTGGAACGATTTCTTCTTCGCTGTCACACTGACCTATACCAATTCACCGACCTTACCCATTATGGTTGCGGCATTTACGAGTAATGAGGGTCTCTTCCTGGCAAAGGTGTCCGCTCTGGCGACATTGATCATTCTGGTGCCTGTTGCGATAGGCATCTATGCACAGAAGCACCTGGTGCAAGGGCTAACCGGCGGCGCACTGAAATAACAAGGAGATACACTGTGAGAAATCAAGCAGCAGTTTTGTATGCCCCACATGATGTCCGTCTGGAAGAGCGACCAATGCCCCAGGTTGACCCAAACGATGTGCTTGTCGAGGTCAAGGCGGTCGGAGTCTGTGGCTCCGACGTCCATTACTACGAGCATGGGCGCATTGGCACCTATGTTGTGCGTCAACCGCTCATTCTCGGTCATGAGTCGGCGGGTGTGATTGTGGGAGTCGGGGCAGATGTGAACCAGAGCAGGATCAGTGAGCGTGTGGCAATTGAGCCGGGTATCCCAGATGGCATCTGTGAGCAATGTCGTGCCGGGCACTACAACCTGTGTCCCAATGTGCGTTTCTTCGGTACTCCTCCCATTGATGGTGCGTTTGCCAACTACGTTACCGTTCCCACACAATTTGCCTATGCCCTTCCAGACAACATGTCGAACGAGGAAGGAGCGATGATCGAACCGCTCTCGGTCGGTCTCTGGGCGTGTCGTAAGGCCAGGCTGCGCGGCGGCGATCATGTGCTGATAACCGGTGCCGGACCAATTGGCATACTTGCCATGAAGGTCGCCTTTGCACTAGGAGTCGCTGCGGTCACGATCACCGATGTTTCTCCACAACGGCTGGCGATAGCGCAACACCTCGGTGCGACCCAGACCATCAACGTCGCCGAGCAGCCACTCGCACACACAGACATACAGGCTGATGTGCTGCTTGAATGTTCGGGCAATCAGCACGCGTTGACCGACGGTATTCGCTCGTTGCGCCCCGCCAGTATGGCGGTCGTCGTCGGCATGAATCCTGGAGAAGAGTTGAGCGTACCCATGTCATTTATCCAGAACCGGGAAATCACACTGATCGGGACGTTCCGGTACGCCAATACCTATGCGGATGCGATTGCCCTGGTGGCAAGCGGTCGTATCGACGTACTCTCAATCATCACGGGTCGCTATCCATTAGAGGCGGCAGAGCAAGCTCTCCAAGCCACGAAGCAAGACCCGACCAATATCAAATCGATTGTCGTCCCCCAAGAATGAGAAAAGGATGGAACTTCTATGCGTGCTGTGGTCATTGATGCTCCTGGTAGCATTCGCGTGGACAGTGTGGCAGACCCCACTCCTCGTCCAGATGAAGTGCTCGTTCGCGTGGGCGCATGTGGTATCTGTGGCACCGATCTGCATATTATCGATGGCGACTCTCCTTTGACCCACTATCCTATCATCCCCGGCCACGAGTTCGCGGGTGAGGTTGTGGCATTAGGAAGCAACATTGCTCAGGAAAACGGAAATGGAGGAGCGAACATAACGGTTGGTAGTAGGGTTGCCATAGAGCCGAATCTGAACTGCGGGCATTGCGAGTTCTGCCGCACAGGCCATGAAAACCTGTGCCTCAATTATTCGGCAATCGGCGTCACGACTGGTGGAGCGATTGCTCAGTACGTGTCGGTCCCCATTGCGAAAGCCTATGTGCTGCCCGGCAGCATCTCCCTTCGCGAGGCGGCACTGATTGAACCTGTCTCGTGTGCGGTGCATGGAATGCATATTCTCAATCCCAGGTCCGGTGATACCTTCCTGATTGTAGGCGCGGGGACAATGGGATTGCTCCTTTTGCAGCTTGCCGTGCGAGGTGGCGCATCGCGGGTCGTCATGGTGGATGTGAACACGCAACGCCTGGCGCGTGCAGAGACGCTTGGAGCATCGCGCACCTATAACGACATCCAGCGAGCCCTGAAAGATGAGCCGCTTGGCTTCAGTTGTGTCATCGATGCGACCGGAGTTCCAGCGGTCATTGAAAATGCGTTTATGGCGGTTAAACGCGGCGGAAAGTTCATGGTCTTTGGAGTTGCACCAAACGACGCGCGCATCTCGCTTTCTCCGTTCCGTATTTACAATGACGAGATTACCGTTCTCGGCTCAATGGCGGTGCTCTTCTCGTTTCAAGCCGCGCTCGATCTTCTCAGCGTAGGTGTGATCAATACCAAGGCAATGTTGACAACAGCACTCCCTTTAGAGGACTTCCCTAAAGCTCTCGACATGGTACGGCGTGGTGAAGGGGTAAAAACCCAGCTACTACCTAATACGTAGAGGAGGTACGATAACAGTATTATTGTCATTGTTCGAGAGGAAGAAAGATTGATGGAAATTTCAGCTATGGATGTCATCACTTCCTTCGCTGGACACCGTGCAATCGCTGCTTCGGCTCCCAGACAAAAAATAACAATACGCCCCTATGAATAGAGATGAGGAGACTGACGATGAAGAGCGACTCTTACTTCATGGGAATTGATGGCGGCACGGAGAGCGTGCGCGTTGGCGTCTTCGATCAGGAAGGCACGCCAGTGGGTTTTGCAAGTAGGACATATGCACTGAAGCATCCTCGCCCCGGTTGGGCAGAGCAGGACCCCGCCGAGTGGTGGTCATCCCTTGTGACGGCGGTAAGAGAGGTGATGAGCAAGAACAACATTGCTCGTGAAGCCATTGCCGGAATTTCTTTGGATGCTACGACCTGTACGGTCGTAGCATTAGATGCACAGAATCGCGTATTGCGACCAGCAATCATCTGGATGGATGTTCGTGCCGCCGATCAAGCGCGCCGAGTCGCTAAAACGGAGGATGCCGCGCTCAAATACAATGGTTTCGCCAAAGTTTCAGCGGAGTGGATGCCCTGCAAGGCTCTCTGGTTGAAGGAGAATGAACCAGACATTTATAATGCTGCTACGCATATTTGTGAATATACTGATTGGATAACCTACCGTCTCACTGGCGAATGGACGGCGAGTATCAACATCGCCAGCCTTCGCTGGTACTATGACCGCAACAACGGCGGTTTTCCAGCCAGCCTCTATCAGGCAGTTGAACTAGATGATCTTCTCGAGAAGTTCCCCCAGAAGGTACTGGATATGGGTACCGTGGTCGGTGGTCTCAGCAAGAAAGTGGCAGAGGAGCTTGGTCTGCCCCCTGGTATTCCGGTTGCTGAAGGTGGGGCGGATTCTATGGTGAGTACAGTGGGCATGGATGTGCTGGCCCCGGGCAAGATCGCCCTCATCACAGGCTCTTCGCATGCTATTTTCGGCGAGTCCGCAGAGGCCATCTACGGCCCGGGGTTCTTTGGTGCCTTCACCGACGCTGTGGTTCCTGGTCAGTACGTGGTGGAAGGTGGTCAAGTTTCCACTGGTTCTGTCATCAAATGGTTCCGGGATAATTTCTGTGGAGGACTCCTTGAGGAGGCTAATATGCAGGGACTCGGCCTTTATGACCTGCTCAATAAGCGTGCTGAGAACTTACCTGTAGGTTCTGATGGACTAATAGTGATGGATCACTGGCAAGGAAACCGCACTCCCTATACTGATTCTGAAGCACGCGGGATGATTTGGGGACTGACTCTCAAGCACGACACGACGCATATCTATCGTGCGATTGTGGAGGGCATCTGCTATGGAACAGAACTTATCTTTCGAACACTACGCCAGTATGGCTTCCAGCCGCAACAGATCGTTGCTTGCGGAGGTCCTTTGAAGAGCCAATTATGGACGCAGATTCATGCGGACGTGAGTAACCTTCCTATTACCTTCACCAAAGTATCTGATGCGGCGGTACTGGGTTCGGCGATACTAGCGGCGGTGGGCGCAGGAATATACCCGAATCTACAGGAAGCAGCACGCCATATGGTCCACATGAGCTATCGTATTGAGCCAGATCAGCAACGACACAAAGAATATCAGTTCTATGTGGAGAAGTATATAGCCACGTATCCCCAGATGCGGGACTTGATGCAGGATGTTGCCCAACACGTTGCAGGATGTAAGGGATGACAAGAGACAATGTCAGGAGGAACAAGATGCTTGCGGCTGTGTTTCAGCATCCCGGCCAGATGGAAGTAATGGAGGTTGATACGCCCGATATCGGAGCGGACGAAGTTCTCGTCAAGGTAGGAGCCAACACGATATGTGGAACCGATGTGCGTATCTTCCGTGGAGAAAAGACGAAAGGCATCCCCCTACCCACCATCCTGGGCCACGAGATGGCAGGTCATGTCTATCAGGTAGGGCGACAGGTAAGGGGATATGAGGTCGGAGCGTCAGTGGCGATGGCTCCGGTGATAACTTGCCATCGATGTTTCTACTGCCAGAATGGAATGGAGAATGTCTGTCCCAACCAAAAAATAATGGGCTATGATGTGAAGGGGGGATTGAGTGAGTATGTACGGATTCCTGCCGATGCCATAGCTGCGGGTAATCTCTTTGTTGTGCAAAATGATTTGTCCTCGGAATATCTAGCGCTTGCTGAGCCGCTGGCTTGCTGCGTCAATGGTCACCATCGTTCCCAGATACGCTTGAATAGCAGCGTGCTCATTATGGGGTCAGGCCCTATCGGCCTGTTTCACCTTCAGCTTTCCCTCCTGGCCGGAGCACGGACCATCATAGTAAGCGATCCCTCTGCTCCTCGCCGTGCGGTTGCCTCCACCTTTGGAGCACATATCACTATTGATCCCACTGTCGAAGATCTTCCTTTAGTAGTGTCCGAGGTCACAGGTGGTCTTGGAGTAGACTCGATCATTATCTGCATTGGTGTGCCAACTCTGGTGAACGACGCACTCAATATGGCTCGTCGGAGGGGACGCATCAATATCTTTGCGGGCCTGGCTGCCAAAGGTTGGGCGGAGGTCGAGGCCAACCTCATTCACTACAAAGAACTAGAGGTAACTGGCAGTGCAAATTCCCGGTGTGCTGACTATCAAACGGCTCTTCAGCTCATTGAGTCAGGCCGGATTAAGGTAGGACCGATGGTGACTGACCGCTTCCCTCTACGATCTGCCCGTGAAGCGCTGGACAAAGTTGCTAGTGGAGAAGGTATCAAGATCGCGGTGTTGCCTTGAGCAGAGGGGTTGTGTCGCAAGGGACTGGGCCGTCAGATACTCCTATTCCGTGTCTGGTATGTTTCCTGCTCAAGGCATTCTTCATTTTTTTGAGTAGTATAGACTCAATGAGTCTATATTTGAGCTTTCTCTTCTATTTATCTATTAGGCATCAGATGGTCGTGGTTGCAGCACATATCCTGCAACCTCATACCCTCTCCCCAATCGCTCATTCTCTGGCAGATCGGTAATCCACTCCCATTGCTGCTCTTTTACAACCTCGAACGTGTTGCGCACGAGGTCGGAGAAGGTGCGAGGGACGAGAGGCATGACGCGGCGATGCGAGGCGTCATGCTGAGTGCCGTGGACGTTAAAGACAAAACCGCGTATGTCACTGATGAGTGCAGCACTTCCACCCGTATCAAGCAGGTCACGTATAAGGTGGAAATGGGCGTTGATGACGCGGATACGGAAAGCTTGCGTCGCTTCCTGATAACGGTGGTGACGCTCTTGCTCCCCAAGAAATTGGGGAGCGACACTTTGAATGTGGTCAAGCAGGTCGAGAATAGGATAACTAAAGAGTTGTGAGAGCACGAGCGAACTAACGACAAGGCCGAAGTTTCCACTACTTAAAGTTTGTATCTCTGGCGGGTCTGGTATGGAGCATTGTTCGAGACAGAGGGAGGCAGCGTCGAAGACGACTCGCGCTCCTTGTGATACGAGTTTATCCCAATCCTGTCGTTTGATACGTTGAGCCAGATTAGCACTGACACCACCACTCATATCGCATTGCACGAGGCGTATTCTTTTGCTGAGTGAAAGCGATGAGATTTCGTCGCGTGCTTGCCTCATAGCAGCAAGATCGAGGTCTGCGAGTACGACCTCATCGGAGGCACGGGCAAGTTCATTGAGGGGAACTTCGGTACAGGCTCCGGCACCTAAGATAAGAACATTTTGTGCGGCACTATGTCCACGACGTTGAAGAGCATGAAGCGTCACCGCTATGCAGTGCTGCAAGTGCTGTGGAGCATATTGATGTAGCCACTTGCGTCGCTGAACTCCTTGCGTTTTTTCATTACTATAAGAAAGATTGTTGATACGCATTATGTGGAAGCCTGATGGTGCATATATGGAGGGAGCACCGGGTGTTCTCTCCATATATAGCCTATTTTCCAGTATATTTCGCGGGTCGCTTCTGTAAGAAGGCGTTGACGCCCTCTTTATGGTCTGCAGTGGTGAAGGCCATGTCTTGCAGTTGGCCCTCAAGATTAAGCGAGGATTGCAGATCAAGCTCCATTGACTTGTAAAGCAGTTCTTTGATGAGGCCATAACTGCGAGTCGGTCCGTTTGCCAGGCGTTTCGCAAAGGCAGCTACGGTATCTTCGAACTCTGCAAGAGGAACACATTTTGTGACAAGCCCGAGACGCTCGGCCTCTTGCCCGCTTACTTCGTCCGCGAGCAGCGACATCTCCAAGGCTTTGCCCAATCCGATGAGACGTGGCAGGAAGTAGGCTCCACCGCCATCAGGAACGAGGCCGATGCGCGCGAAGGCTTCGATGAAACGGGCGTTATCGGCAGCGATGCGCAGATCGCATGCTAGAGCGATGTTACAGGAGATGCCAGCCGCTACACCACGCACGGCTCCAACGACAGGCTTGGGCATTTCGCGCATAATCTTGATGAGGCGATGGTACTTTGTCAGGTGTTCACTGACTCTGACGGGCTCGCCGTCGTCGTGAACGGAGGCAAAACCGGAGAGGTCCTGGCCCGCGCCGAAGGCTCTACCTGCCCCGGTGAGGACGACACAGCGAATGGTGTCGTCACTTGCCGCGGTCTCCATAGTCTCGGTCAGTTCTGCTAGCATGGGATCGTTGAACGAGTTCAGCACCTCTGGGCGATTCATAGTAATGGTGATTACGCCTTCATCTTGCTGAACGAGCAGGTGTTGAAAATCGGTTCGCATTTGACACTCCTCTTCATCGTGGGTCTCCATAATCCTGCGGGAAACAGGGGTATCCATAGGGGATGCCCTACAGATCAGGCTTTGATTGTCGGCACGTCGAGCATCAATACTTCGAGGGCGACGCGCGGATTGACATTCTGCTCGATGAACTCCATCGTTTGTAAAATGGCACGTACCATACGTTCCGCCTCTGCGGTGCTGACCTTCGTGGCTTGCGCCTTCAACAGAGTTCGCATGTCTACATTGACGGTCAGATCGAGACAATTGTTCGCTGCTAGTACCATATCACGCCACCACAGTAACCACAACTCCAATAGGGTGTGTACTTTATCGGTATCAGCACTTATCCGTTGCACCAGTTCAAAGCGTTGCACTCTGCTAGCTGAAGGCAGTTTTGCCAGCAGGTCCAGTTGTGCCTTGCGCTGCGTGAGCATTTCGTCGTCTTCCACGGCTTGTACAGCCCAGCCCATACGCCCAGCAGCTAAGGCTGCGATAAGGTCAGCTTCTTTTGGCTCAACCTCCCATTGTTGAGTAAGTGCATCCTTGATTTGTGTGGTGGTGAGCAACTGCATGGGGACGAGTTGCACACGAGAGAGAATTGTGGATAAAAGCAGGCCAGCGTCGGGAACAGTGAGCAGAAGCACAACATCTGGCTCTGGCTCTTCCAGTGTTTTCAAGAGAGAGTTCGCTGCTTGCAGATTCATCTCGTGCGCGTTCTCTAGAATGAAGATATTACGTCGTCCTTCCAGTGTACGACGGGCTGAATCGCTTTGCAGGATGCGTATCTGCTCAATGAGAATGAATTGTTTATCAGGCGGCTTCACTATGATATGGACATCGGGATGATTGCCGTGTAAGACCTTGCGACATGAGAGACAAACGTTACATGGCTCTTGTGGCGCGATAGTGGGATCGGGTCCACCGGTGCAAAGAAGTGTTTGCGCGAAACGCTGAGCAAGCAAAGATTTACCAATATGCGACGGCCCTGTGAAAAGATAGGCATGGCGAACCTGCTGTGCCGCCAGCGTGCGGCGCAGTATGTCTATAGAGTGGTCGTGACCGACAATATCCCAGCCCTGTGAAGCTATTGGTTGAGTTGACATACAACTATGGTAGCAGAAACACAGGAGGATGGCAAGTTCACACGGTGGATTTACATGGTGGGGACAAGTCCCACCACTACAGGTCACAGCCCTATCACGACGAAAATGTAGAGGTGTGGCTTGTCCCCACCATATATATAGGTCCTCAGTAGTCTTGCTCAGATACAACAGGTGTACTATACTGAAAACACAGCGATAACAAGCACTCTTAATAGAGAAGAGAACATCTTAGGAAAGAAGATGAGAAGAGTTATGAATAATGTGAGCATACGGACCCTAGCGGAAATTCCGCTTTTTTCAAATATGGATGAAGAGGAACTCAAAGAGCTTCGTTCGATTATGACGGAGCGCATCTTCCAGCCTGGGCAGGTTGTGATGAAAGTGGGTGAGCCAGGATGTGCATTTAATATCGTTGAGCGTGGTGAGGTTGAGATATGGCTTACCGATACTGATGGCAAGAAGGTCATATTGGATACTATCGGACCAGGAAAGTTTTTCGGAGAACTGGCGATGCTTGCCGGAGAGACACGCGGCGCGAGTGCAACGACGGAAGGACAGGTAGCAACGCTGGAATTGGATCGAGAAGAATTCTTTAGCTTTCTTCGTCGTCGTCCAGATGCGGCTATAGACGTGCTAACCGAGCTTGGGCATCGCCTCAAACACACCGACGATATCCTGCGTAACCGAGCCAGCCGTAACCCCAATGATGTAGAGGAGGCGCGTCCTTCAGCAGGCCAGCGTATTGCCGACCTTATTGCCGATTTTAGTGGCTCTATTCCTTTCTTACTTGTCAATCTTGTTGCATTCATCATCTGGATCATTCTCAACACACTCGGTTCCAGGTCTGTACAATTCGATCCCTATCCCTTTCAGTTTCTCACGATGGCGGTCTCGCTTGAAGCAATCTTTCTTTCCATATTTGTGCTGATCAGTCAAAATCGGCAAGCTGCCAAAGACCGCATCAAGGCAGACCTGGACTATCAGGTAGACGTGAAGTCAGAGATGGAGATGGGCGTCATGATGGCAAAGATAAGCGATATAGAGCGCAAGTTGCATCACATACATGGCGATCTTCTCGATCAGCGCTCACTACATTAAATAGGAAAACAAGCACATGTTCGCATTGGAGAGTCCAAACCAGCATACATCCCTGTTTTCCTATTGTGTACAAGTTCACAGCAACCTCTCCCTAAATGTGTTATGCTACGTGTATTAAGAATAAGCAAGTTTGATGTAAGGCATATAAATTTCTACTTTGCATAAGGTTGATGTAACTGATGGATACCTCTATCCGTTTCTACAATACGAATAGCAACTTGCGTTCACCAATTGAGGAGGAACGCAGGGACCGTTTCACCGTTCCATTTCCAACGGATGAGGAAGGTCATGTGGCGCGGGCGGATGCCGGGATGGGAGAGCAAGAGACACATGCGCAGTTGTCTGAGACAGCTTCAAAAGAACTGGTCCAGAATGCTGAACAGGTCAGCGCCGTGAATGTCGCAGATTTCGAGTCAATCTTTCTGCGCTTTCAAACGCCCATCACCAACTTCATTTATCATCTGATTGGCAATCGTGAACAGGCTTGTGATCTGGCACAAGATGTTTTTGTGAAGGCGTATAAAGCCTTGCTAAACGGGACAGTGGTCCAGCCAGGAGCGTTATCGGCGTGGCTCTATCGCATAGCAGCCAACACGACAACCGATACGCTGCGGCGAAGACGGCTGATTTCGTGGATGCCGCTCTCGTTGTTCAACGAGGATCGCGGTATAGGCGCGGGCGTCCTCTCTGACTCAGGCGGTACGGCAGCAGATGGCTTTACGAATGCGAATGAAGAAAGTCATAGCAGTTCGGTCAGTGCTCTGTATGAGCGTAATGGCTATGACGGTGGACGCTTTGAAAGTCGTGTCGCCGATAGAGAGATTGTTGAGCACGTGTTTCAGCAGTTGCAACCTAAGTATGCTGTCTGTCTGTGGCTTTACGAAAATGATGGCTTGTCTTGTGCAGAGATTGCCGAGGTACTTAACATTAGCCCTTCTGCGGTTAAGATGCGGCTCATGCGAGCACGGGAACGGTTTATTGGATTGTACAAAAAAGAGGTCGGTGAAGAGAGTGAACTGTAACCAGGCGCGGACAATGCTCGCCGCATATCGTGAGCTAAAACATGGTCAGACTGATACTACTGAGTTGGATGTGCATTTGGAGCAATGCTCAGCATGTAGGGGAGTACTCGCTCAACAAAGCTTTGTCGGTGAGCGAGTACGCCAGTTACCTTCGGTTGAACCCGCCCCCGATGCTCATGCGAAGCTCATGCAAGCATTAGCCATTGAGCATTCTCGGTTCCTCCAGCAATCCCCCAGTTCGCATGCAGTATCTACCTCGTCCGTACCAGATTTTCTCAAACCTTATCTGAAAGAACCTGTTCAACCTACACACAGCACATCCAACACGCTAGCTGCATTCTCCACAGCAGAAACGGGCCCATTGCCTATCATTAAGAGAAAGCAAAGGCTGCGCGTTTCCCCTGTGGGGCAATTTGCGGTACTTGGTCTAGCAGCGGCATTTTTAATGGTGTTTTTGGTAGGGGGCATGGTCTCTCTGCTACTTTTGGCAAATCACGGACTTTCAGGGACCAATACTACTATTACTTCCGTCCAACAACCATCTCAAGTTGCGCTGGCGCGCTACAGTCCAGAAACCTCTTATCCAAACGTAATGAGTGCGGTGGCGAACCACAACCATATTTACTACTCTGCATATGGGAACAGGACCAAGCAGTGGATGATTGAACAGGTAGATGGGACGAGGACCGGGTCGATCAGTATTCCTTTGCTCCCTAAAGAAAGCACCAACTCACTATTTGTGCTAGGTGCCTCCCAGGACTGGTTAACGTGGCTGCAGTTTGACGTACCCAAAGCGTTGACGCAGCACAAATCCCAGAAGGGTGATGTTCCGCAGACACGCACGTGGAGTCTTTACGCTCTATTTTTAGGGGAGCAACAGACCACAACGCATTCTTTCGGAGAACCAGTTTTGTTACGCAGTGGTACCTTTAATCCCAGTACTGCTCCGAGTTGGGTTCATACACCTGTGCAGGGCCTCTCCTTTGAGCAACAGGATGTGCTGCTCGTAACGGTCGTTGATGAGAAGGGGAACTCACAATTCTTGAGCTACCGACTCTTGAGTCAACAGAGGGTAACGGTCACGACGATTGCGACAGCAAGTGCAGGCCATATTCTTACTTCGCCTACGGCAACCAGTGATGGCATGTCTATCTACTGGGATGAAGAATGGCTTACAAACAACTCGCTTCATGGCAATGTCTGGATGCAGCAAACGAGCACAGTGGATAAGCGGCAGCATGGTAGATGGTCCCCAAATGAGGTGAATGAAAAAAGTCTGTTTCGTTCAGATGGAATGTCGTTCCATCCACAGGTGGTCAACGACACGCTCTTCCTCTTAAGTACAAGTGATGCGGCGACTACTGCACAGGGAACCCCCGGTGCAACGAGTACACCTACTCAACACACGATGACTCAGACTCCTACATCTACTAGCGTACCTACTACACCCGTCATTTCGCGAGTCGATCCGGCCAGCCATACTACACAGATAGATGAAGGGTTACGTGGGACCATTTATGCCTTTCCGCTCAACGATCTCTCCGCACAGCCTGCGGTACTTTCTGATAATGGTGCCGCACCCCAGGGTGGCAGCCGCTTCTTGCTCTGGCAGAGTGATAAGGGGTATGCGATGTATGATACAGTGGCAAACTCACCCGTGAATATCGATACCATCACGATATCAAAAGATACTCCATTCTTAGCGGTAAATGGCGAGATGGTTGTTTGGATAGCAGGTACAGGAAATACGCCGGATACAGGTGTGACAAACTCAAAAGTAACATTCAACTTCTTCAACTGGCCTAAGGGGTAGACGATACACTAAAAAAGGGAGAACACATCTTTCTGGGTCCTCCCTTTTTTGATATCGGTTTAGCAACCCAAAAGCTTTGCAATCACCATGCGTTGTACTTCGCTAGTCCCTTCACCGATCTCGTTGATCTTCACACTACGCCAGTAGCGCGAGACAGGGTACTCATCCATGAATCCGTAGCCACCATGTATTTGCACTGCCTGATCAGCAGCACGCGTGGCTGTCTCTGAGGCAAAGAGCTTCGCCATTGACGCCTCTCGCGTGTACGGTTTGCCCTGCATATGGAGCCACGCCGCCTTGTAGTACATCAGGCGGGCCAGTTCGATCTCCATGTCCATATCGGCTAATTTGAACTGGATGGCCTGATGCTTACTGATAGGCTGTCCAAACTGCTTGCGCTGCGTCGCATAGCTTAGTGCCTCATCAAAACAGGCTTGTGCTAAGCCGACTGAGAGGGCGGCAATAGCGACACGCCCGGCATCAAGAATCTGCATGAACTGTTTGAAGCCATCTCCACGCTGGCCCAGGATGTTTTCCTCTGGCACCACACACTCCTCGAAGGCGAGGGGCCGCGTGTCAGATGCCTTCCACCCCATTTTCTTGTACGCGTTCCCAATGATATAGCCCGGAGTCTCTTTTGGAACGACGATGTTGGTGATCTCATTGCGACCATCAGGTCGAGTTCCGGTTATAGCGGTGATGGTGACGCCGCCAGTCATGTCTGTCCCGGCATTAGTGATGAACGCCTTTGAGCCATTAATATGCCATTGTCCATCCCGCAGAACTGCGCGGGTCTGTGTGCCGCCGGAGTCGGAGCCAGCCTCCGGTTCAGTGAGGCCAAAGGCCCACAACTGCTGACCGCTCGCAAGGGGTGTAAGAAAACGCTCTTTCTGCTCCTCACTGCCAAAAAGATGGAAAGGAGTGGCACCCAACGAGGTATGCGCCTCCATCGTGATACCGACGGAGACATCACCTCGCGAAATCTCCTCGATGGCAAGACAGTACGAAAGGAAGTCGGCACCAGCACCACCATACTCTTCTGGAAAGGGTAGTCCTAGTAGTCCTAACTCGCCCATTTTGTGGATAACGGCATATGGAAATTTGCCCGTGGCATCTATTTCTTCAGCGATAGGCTTGATTTCTTGTTCAGCGAACTCTCGACACGTATCACGAATGGCTGTCTGCTCTTCATTGAGTGTAAAATCCATTCCGTTTTGCTCTCTTTCTCTTGTCATAAATCGAAGGTATAGGTTAGAATCGGTATCGTACTGTTTATTATACGAGATAGTGACCAGGAATGGCGAGATGAGATTTTCTATTGTTTATCTGACATGATTTTTACAACATAAATACTTCATATAAATAAGTGAATAATTTTTGTGATATTTGAGTCAAAACGCCTTCCATAGTGGTTTTCCTGTCTATATTGACTTAAAACGAATAACGATTTATATTTGAGTAGCAGAGATATATATCGCAAAGGCATCCATAGAGGAGTATATGTTTTGAGATTACATGTCCTCATTGCCGAGAGACGTGGCCTCATTCGTGGAGGACTACACACGCTTCTCGCCAACATTCCAGTCGTAGTGAACATCTACGAGGCAACAACAAACGAAGATATAAATAAGAATATTGCTACTCATCTCGTAGACTTGATGCTTATTGATCAGTCACTAGTTACAGAAATCACACCCCTTCCAAGAAATCGCTTCGCTATCTTAGCACAAGAATTAGACAGGCAGGTATTGCAGATGGCCTATGAACAAGGAGCCTGTGGATATCTTCTGGATAGATACAATCATCATTGTAGTGAAACATTGCCTTCAAGAAGGAAGAACTTCATGTCAGGTCAAGATATATCGCCAACTCTTGCCGTTGTCTCCTTTGAGATATCATTTTCATACGAAGATGCACTGCGATCAATTACTGCTCTTGGATTGCAACCTACTATTCCTACTATCGGATCAACACAATATAAGGATGGAATAATACAGACATGGGTCCCATGGAGTCCAGTAGGAGAAAAAGAACTATACGCACAGGGACATCCCATTATTATTCCACACCATCTTGCGGCCAGTGAACATCCTGAGCGAACACATACCATCTGGATTTCACCCACTCCTCTGGCACCAACCAACTGGATAGACCGCCTGAGAGCAATAGTTGGTGTACATACGGTAGAATTTCTTGACTGGTTCAGTTCTCCTGCAATTCATACTGATCCATGCCCTCCTGGTTCAGTCATTGCCTTAGCAGAAGACCAAGCAGGTATCTATGTTCGCATTACTTTCTCGCTTCCAGCGAACGGATACGATACAGCATTGTATCTTATAAGCGATTTAGGTCTTCGTTTAGCAGATCCTTGTTATGAGCAGGCGAAAGTCAAGGGAATGCCTCTCAATTGGCATTTGATGGAGCAAGAAAACATGTTTGCACATGAACAAGTTCTCATAGTAGCAACTACCACAATTACCCCTAGTGATTGGGAGATTCGTTTACGTAATGCTAATGAAATAGTAACTATCGAGGTTCCTTATACAGTTCGATGCTAAATGACAATTTTGATTTCAGCTGAGTATATTTAACAGAGAAGTATAATTAAGTATACCTTTATGTATAGACGTAAAAGTTGCACTTTTCCCTAGAAATTGTCTAAAAAAAAGGGGGAGATGTTACCGTGAAACTGCCTCGGGGGACACTATTGGGTGGGCATATGCTGCTGCACACGGCAGTGTCACAAGTGCCAGTGCAAGTTTCGCCTTGCTGTTGATCTTTTTAAGCGTTGCGGACTTAGAGTACAACGTGATTCATGCGCCAAGCTGACGAGCAAGATCAACAAAATCGTTGGCATTCACATCAAAGGCGGGGTCACCCACGAGATCAGAAGCGCCACCTTCCCCATGCTCCAGGGGACGAGCAACAAATCCTGTTTTCAGTCCCTGAAATCGTGCAGCATGTAGATCACCGTGGTGAGCGGCAACCATCATTACTTCACGGGGTTGGAGATCGAGCAACTCAAAAGTCATACGATACACTTTGGGATCGGGTTTATAGGCTCGTACTAATTCGGCAGAGAGAATGCAATCCCAGGGGAGATTGCTGTACTTCGCCATGTTGGTCAACAACGCAACGTTGCCATTCGAGAGGGTAGCGAGTATAAATTTCTGACGCATTCTAGTGAGTCCCGCTACAGAGTCGGGCCAGGGTTGAAGACGGTGCCAGACTTTATTAAGGTGGGCCTTTTCTTCTTCTGTCAGACCAGTGACATGAAACTCTTCGAGCACCTCTTCCAGAGCAAGACGATGAAGCCCATCGAGGTTTGTCCAGGGCAGTTCTTGCCGTCTCACTTTATCCATAAAGGGATTATACCGACCGCGCCAGGCATCGGCAAACCTCGCCCAATCTACGTTCAGCCCCTTTTGCTGGTTCAATTGTTCGCCCTCGTGGGTAATCGTACTGCGATAATCCACAACGGTTCCAAACACATCAAACGCGAGTGCCTTCACTTCGCTCACAGGCATATTTGTTCCTCCTTCTGCTAGAGTGACATAGTATTACTAGACTATGTCACTCTAAAAACTCCGCAGGGGTTAAGAAACTGTCTCGCCGCTCTTTACGTGAGCACCAATACCCTTACGCAGCATAGACACCTTGTCCAGGGCTTCCCAGGGCGCGTCGATATCGGTGCGCCCGAAGTGGCCGAAGGCGGCGGTGGGCTGGTAGATGGAGCGGCGCAGGTTCAGAGCCTGGATAATGCCTGCGGGCCGCAGGTCGAAGTGTTCGTTGATGAGACGGATGATCTCTTCATCGGAGACTTTGCCCGTACCGAAGGTCTCGACAAAGAGCGAGAGTGGACGAGCAACGCCAATGGCATAGGAGACCTGAAGTTCTAAGCGGTCGGCGAGGCCAGCGGCGACGATGTTTTTGGCGATGTGGCGTGCCGCATATGCAGCCGAGCGGTCTACCTTGGTCGGGTCTTTGCCGCTGAAGGCTCCGCCACCGTGACGCGCCATGCCGCCGTAGGTATCGACGATGATCTTGCGACCAGTCAGGCCAGCATCACCCATTGGGCCGCCTGTGACGAAGCGTCCGGTCGGGTTGACAAAGACCTTGGTGTCAGCGTCGATCAAATGAGAGGGAATGACAGGCTTGATGATGTGTTCAAGAACATCGGTACGAATCTGTTCCTGATCGATATAGCTCGCATGCTGTGTGGAGATTACGACGGCATCAACACGCACCGGACGCCCATGCTCGTACTGAACCGTTACCTGGCTTTTGCCATCAGGACGTAGATAGGCCATTGGACCGCTGCCAGCCCATGCTCTGCGCCGCTCAAGCGAGAGTTGACGCGTGAGTTTGTGGGCGAGGCTGATGGGCATAGGCATGTATTCGTCCGTTTCGTTGCAGGCAAAGCCAATCATCATACCCTGGTCGCCTGCACCAATCAGTTCCAGTTCGTCATCGCTGAGGTGCCTGACGCTGCCCTTTGCCTCTACTGAGCGACTTACGCCCATGTCGATGTCTGACGATTGTTTGCCGATAGAGGTGACGACGCCGCAGGTGCGATAGTCAAAGCCATAGTCGGCATTGATATAGCCCACCTGCTCAATGGTTTTGCGTACCACTGCTGGCATGTCGATCCAGGCCGAGGTAGTGATTTCACCCGCAATGAGAATCAGGCCCGTTGTGGTCGCGGTCTCACAGGCGACACGCGCCATCGGGTCTTGTACAAGAATAGCATCGAGAATAGCATCCGAAATCTGGTCACAGAGTTTGTCGGGATGCCCTTCTGTGACCGACTCACTGGTGAAAAACGACTTCGGGCTTTCCATAAAATTGCTCAAAGATGAGCCTCCTTCTTATTTAAAAAGTATATGAACAGGGGACGCATAAGAGGTCTCCTCTTTATTGGAGACCCACAAGAGGTTTCCCTACTGTGGAATTGCTGAATGTGAGTGATGAGAGTTAAGCAGGAAAATAGAAGGCACAAAAAAACCCCTGCATTTTAGGGGTATGGCATTATGCACATTCCCCTCATCTTGCGGAATACTATGATATTCCACCGGAATTGGCACCCTTCCTGTATTATAACAGGCGGGTTGCCGGGCTTCGTCGGGCCGTTTCCCTCCACCTCTCTTGATGAGAGCGATCTCATTACTGGTATTCAGTTGTATGTGTGCTTGTTCGAGTTAGTACTTACTTGCTGCCGTATTTATTTTACGTTATGGATGGAGGACTTGTCAATTGCGTGAATGACTGAGCGAAAGACTTGAAAATCGCTAGCGATTTTCAAGTCTTTCGCTCAGTCATTCACACAAAAACGAATTTATGTTCCAGCTTCCCAGGAATTCAGATACTCATCCTGTGCTGCCGTCAATGTGTCGATACGAATACCCATTGCGTGGAGCTTGAGGCGCGCAATCTCTTTGTCTAGCTCTATGGGTAGAGTGTAGACATGGGGCTGCATTCCTTTAGCATGAGCAAGCATGTACTCGGCACCAAGAGCCTGATTTGCAAAGCTCATATCCATAACGCTTGCGGGGTGCCCCTCAGCGGCTGAGAGGTTGACGAGGCGTCCCTCGGCGAGCAGGTGAACGTGGCGACCGTCGCTGTAGGTATATTCATCCACGAAGTCGCGGACACGTCGCTTAGCGGTTGCAATCTGCTCCAACACGGGAATGTTGATCTCGTCATTGAAGTGACCAGCGTTAGCGATCAAGGCACCATCCTTCATATGCTCAAGGTGCTGACGATCAATGATGTTGATGTCACCCGTTACAGTAATGAAGATATTGCCAACCGCTGCTGCCTCGACACCGGGCATGACGCGGTAGCCATCCATAACAGCCTGGAGAGCGCGAATAGGGTCTACCTCTGTCACGACAACGTTGGCACCCATACCCTGTGCACGCGAGGCAACCCCACGCCCACACCAGCCATAGCCAAAGACGACGACGGTGCTACCAGCCAGTAGTACGTTGGTGGCACGGATGATCGCGTCAATCGCGCTTTGGCCTGTGCCGTAACGATTGTCGAACAGGTGCTTGGTGTCTGAATCGTTCACTGCCAGAACGGGAAATTTGAGAACGCCGTTCTTCTCCATGCTTTTCAGGCGAATAACGCCCGTGGTTGTCTCTTCCATCCCTGCAATGATATCGGGAATAAGCTCGGTACGCTTGGTGTGCAGCGTTGAAACGAGGTCACAGCCGTCGTCCATCGTCATATTGGGTTTGTGATCAAGCACGGAATTGATGTGGCGATAGTAGGTCTGCTCGTCTTCACCCTTGATAGCAAAGGTGGGAATGCCGTACTCACTCACCAGAGCGGCAGCAACATCATCCTGTGTCGAGAGCGGATTAGAGGCACACAGCACAAGGTCTGCGCCGCCAGCCTTCAAGGTGATAGCAAGGTTTGCGGTTTCAGTGGTGATATGAAGACAGCCAGACATGCGAGTGCCTTGTAATGGGAGGACTTTGGTGAAACGCTCACGGATGAGGCGTAGAACGGGCATATCTTTTGCAGCCCATTCTATGCGGTCTTTGCCGCGAGCAGACAATGCCATGTCTTTGACATCGCCACGGGTAGAGGTTGTCATAATTTATAGTTCCCTTCCTCAAAAGAATTGTAGGAATCATAATAGGGGCAAGCCCTATCACTACTATACACGGGTTCGTCGTTCTGCGCCAACAGTATAGTAATGATAGAGCTTGCCCCTATCATGCCCTGTACACCGATTCTGCCAACCCGCATCAACAACAAGCCCTGTCCTAAAATAGGACATGATGAACATATAACACATCATATCTTACAACATTTTTAGCTAGCTCTACTCGACTTTGTATCCGCGCTGTGACCGTCTCATCGAGACATCGACTCCCTGCGGCTGACCATTCTCGTCTGTCTCCCACGCTTCTGTACGGCTCGTGAGCGACCGTTCATCGGGCTTGCGGTAGATGATGCGCCTGGGTTTGTCTGACGCAGAACTAGTATTTTCAAAGATAGCCTCGTCCTGCGTCAAGTGAATTAGCTTGTAAGCAAGCGAGTCATCATCCCAGGAAATACTTTTGGGGTTGAAGTGTTTGACGAAGAAGAGGACATCGTCGTTTACTGCAACTATGGTCATGAACTCGACGACGTTCGTCTCTTCTCCTGCGACCGAGCGGAACATACCCATCATGGAATTGCCCAACGCAATAGACCAGTGCTCCTCGACAATGTCATCAAAGGCTAGCCCTTCCCAATCGCCAACTATCCATGAGAGATCAGCGAGTGAAAATGGGTGTTTCTTCGGATGCTTCTGGTTCAAAGTAAGTTCGGTATCATTAGGTGTACTATCTTGCATCGAAATACTCTTCTTTCTCTCAATGTACGGCCTCTGGATATACCACGTATCAGCGTGGCATTATCGTTGTACAGGTCTCCAATTAGGATCGAAGTGCGAGTAGACGACGAGTTCTTTGTAACGTGTCGCGATATCATCCATGGTGAGAGTGCGCAGGCGGTCGATGCTGAAATCGGCGCAGACAAAGGAGCCGAGAATGTTGCCATGTACGACGGCACGTTTGATGTCGTCGATGGAGTAGTGACCATCAGGATCGAGCTTTACAGTTGAGAGATAGCCGAGGAGTCCAGCGGCGAAACAGTCACCCGCTCCCGTGGGGTCAACAACATCTTCTAACGGGTACGGTGGTGCGCTAAAGTAAGTCCCATTGGCCCCAAACAGGAGGGCTCCATAGCTGCCCTGTTTGACCACGACGTATTGTAGTCCCATACCTAGAAGTTGACGGACACCAGCCACAATACTTGCCTGGTTCGTGTACTGGCGTATCTCTTCCTCGCTCACCACGAGGATATCGACGCGCTTGATAACCTCGGTTAACTGCTCACGCTCTGTATCAATCCACAGTTCCATCGTGTCAAGGACTGTGAGATGTGCGTGAGGCATCTGGTCCAGGACCTCCATTTGCAGCTCCGGTTGAATATTTGCGAGAAAAACGAGCGGGCTATGACGGTACTCCTCGGGGATGGCTGGATGGAAATCCGCGTAGACGCCAAGTTGGGTGTCGAGCGTGTCACGGGCGTTCATATCCATATGATAGCGTCCAGCCCACTGAAAGGTCTTTCCATCTTGTATCTGAAGACCGGCAAGATTGATAGGACGACTACGCCAGAAGTCGAGATATTTTTGTGGAAAGTCACTGCCTACAACCGCAACGAGGTTAACTTGATCATAGAGTGATGCGGCAGTTGAAAAATAAGATGCGGCCCCACCGAGGACCCCCTCTACCCTGGCAAATGGCGTCTCGACGATATCCAGGGCAACAGAACCAACAACAAGAATAGGCACAGATAGCCTCCACTATTCAAATCAAAATACATAAGGACTCGTAGGGATCATACGGGGGTTGCGTCACTCAGGTGTTCGATAACCCCATCGAGAAACGCGAGTGTTTTATGAAATTTCTCTTTCGCCATTTCGCGAGCTGGCTCTGTATTCAATGATTGGTACAGGTCGATGAAGCGCTCTTCTATATGACGAAGGATGGCGGCGAGTACATCTCCTGTCACCGCCCTGTCAGGATAACGCGCTCCAAACTCGATTAGTGACGTAACAACAGCCAGGCCACTGAGCCGACCTAGTTTATCCGCATCATAGAGGATACGTCCCTCTATCGGAGCCGAGTCGCGCTCTTCAACGGGTATGGGTGTCATGTGCGTTAAAATCGCCTGCTCAACTCTTTTGATGCGCTCGGGAGATACTTGCTGCGTTTGTAGAAATTCAACCGCTATCTGAGCAGACGCAATCTGATGATTGTGAAAGCCCTGCGAGACTGTAGAGATATCGTGGAGATAGCCCGCGATGACGAGCGCATCCATATCCACCTCTTCAGTATCATCTGCTTCATCTCGCTGTAATGCAAGCATCTTACAGTTTGCTACGACAGCACTGACGTAACGGAAGTTCTCGTGGCCCAACGTCTCCTCGGCATGTTGGGCCACGGCCTGTATAGTACCTGTCTCCATTGGCTTTATTTATCCCTTCCCATCATCGTCGCTCCCCTTCCGCTCTATGCTGACCGAACACACTTGATACAGCGTTTGGTCGTATGGAGGTCGGGCGACTCCTTTCTCAGTGATAATAGCGGTTACGTAGATATGAGGGGTAACGTCAAATGCTGGGTTGGCGACATGTATCCCTGCTGGTGCGATTGTTGTACCCTGCACAGTTGTCACCTCTTCCGTATTCCGTTGCTCAATGGGAATGGAATCGCCAGAAGGTAGCGCGAGATCAATAGTGGAACAGGGAGCAACCACATAGAACGGTATCTTGTGGACATGTGCCAGAACCGCAACGCTATAGGTGCCGATCTTGTTGGCAACGTCTCCATTTGCAGCTACCCTATCTGCTCCAACAAAAACCGCCTTGATCCCCCCATGATGCATGAAGTGCCCGGCCATATTATCAGTAATAAGCGTCAGAGGAATGCCCTCTTGTTGCATTTCCCAGGCGGTGAGACGCGCGCCTTGCAAAACAGGACGTGTCTCATCAACAAAGACATGAATATGCTTCCCCGATTTGTGCGCGGTGTACATTGGGGCAAGTGCAGTTCCACTTCCAGCGGTGGCGAGTGCACCAGCATTACAATGCGTGAGCAGGATATCGCCATCAGTAATCAGATCCGCGCCATACAAGCCCATCTGCGTGCATGCGGCTACGTCTTCATCTGCTATCATCTTTGCTTCGTCACGGAGACGTTGCGCAAGATGTTGTGGGGAATCGGTTTCTGCCACAGCACAGCGCAGCATACGCTCTACAGCCCAGAAGAGATTTACGGCGGTGGGTCGCGTGCGACTCAACATCTTTCCAACAGCTTGCAGATGCCCTCGCGCTTGAATGAGGGTGAGACTCATTCCCTCTTCTCGTAAGAGGCGAAGCAAGGCGAGTGCCATGCCGAATGCCGCAGTAACACCAATCGCGGGGGCACCCCGCACTTTCAACGTTGTAATCGCGTTAGCAACCTCTTCCTCATGTCTGAGCCTGAGCTGGACGACCTGTTGGGGCAGAAGCGACTGATCTATCATGCAAACGGCTGCACCTGAAGCATCTTCTTCCCACCACACCGTTCGTAAGGTTGGTACGGCTGATAGAGCCGCTGTGGTTGGTACACCTACTTCCTGCTGTGGTATGTTTTCACCCACCATAAGGCACCTGTTTTACTTCCTCTCTTCGTCCCTCGACACACATACAATGTTACCCCGTCGTAACGAGGATAGGCTGCTGTGGAAGCTTCTTCCCCCCAAATAGTACTAACTCATGGGTTAACGATAGCTTGAATTCCATAAGAGTATGCTACCATGATATTCGATAGCTAACGCGAGTGCAAGTAAACATGACCGTTTTGGATATGTTACTCGTACATTGGTTGTCCGTTCCACTACACAGAAGGATGAAAGCCTTTTCCATTCTGGCAGAAACAGAAATAAATAGTTCTGCGCAGCCTGGAGATGTGTTACTGTCTCTTGCATGGAACGGACAAGATGATAATTGTAGCCATCGAAGGGATTGTAGAGCATGGCCCAGGTGGAAACGAAGGAAACTTCCTGGTCATTTGACCAAATCTATGATGAATACAAAACTCCTATCTATAACTATGTATATCACTTGGTGGGCGACCGTGAACAGGCGGATGATCTGACACAAGATACCTTTCTAAAAGCGTTTAAGGCTCTACCAAAGATGGATGGAAGCTTAAAGCTATCAGCGTGGCTGTATCGCATCGCGACGAACACTGCTTATGATGCGCTGCGGCGTCGAAAACTGATCGCATGGTTGCCATGGCAAGACCTCGATCATGAGCCAGCGGATGTTGAGAGTGCAGACCCACAAGAGATGTATGGTACGACAGAGATAGTCCGTGCCGCTCTGCGGCGTATGCCTCAGCAATATAGGTCTGCATTGCTTCTATACACTCAGGAAGGGTTCTCGTATAGCGAGATTGCCCAGACGTTAAATATCGCCGAGAGTGGTGTCAAGATGTATCTCTCTCGCGCGCGCCAGTCGTTTCGAGAACACTATCGGTCCCTGGAACAGGGAGGAGGAACACAATGAATTGCGAGCACGTCGAGGACCTACTGAGTGCGTACCTTGACAATGTACTCGCACCGGAAGAGCATAACCTGGTTGCGGCGCATCTTCAGATATGCCCCACATGTAACGAGGTTCTCGCGGACTTCCGTCGCTTCGACACCCTTCTCTCAACTATGCAGCGTATCAGTCCTGATGCATCCCTAAGGGATAGAATATTTTCCTCAGCAGCGTACCTGGAGCTTACAGGAACAACAGGTCCCGCCTACACACAGAAGACGCGACGCACGGATGCTATTGCTCAGATAGTGGATAGAAACGATAGACTGACAGTCCCTCAAAGAAGAGTACGGCGTGAAGACGCTAATCGCCCTCGCTTAGTCGCCCTCCCTGGCGGTCTTGAAGCTACATCGTCCGATCTTCAATGGCGACAAGCGCCAGGAGATCCTATACTCCCTCCTAAGCGACGCATCGCCTTGGGACAGCGTATTATGCAGATAATGATAGCTGCCTGTCTCTTGCTCACCGTTGGTGTTGGAAGCTTTATAGGATGGAGTCTTTGGCAGGGACAAGAGCAGATGGCAAGGAATGTAGGAGGCATTACTCCACCTCAAGGCCCACGGGTAGGAGGGCCAATACCGGCTGGCATGCGTTTTATCTTCTTGCGCAATGGAACCTTGTGGAGTGGGTCCGCTGATGAAAATGCAAGGAGTGTTCGTTTGACACCTACATCGGTGATGGTTGCGACAAGCTGGGAAGTCAGACCTCCACTACTTGGACGTGCCGCAGGTGACATACTTGCATACGTTGACTTGCAGCAAGGGTACATCCACGAAATACGCAGTGATGGACAAAGCGATACTAGTATCAAACAGCCGCTTATCAAGATGGGAGTGCAACCCTCGTCAGTTTGGGACACAAGCGTTGGCTCAGCTATTTTGAACGGCTTGTCGTGGTCACAAGATGGGAGTATGCTGGCTTTCGTTGCTGCCCCAACAGGCACCCCCGGCCTCTACATCTACTCGATGAGTACAGGTGAAGTTCATGTGGTTTCGCTGCCGGGTAAAGGTGCAGCCTTTCACCCTGTATGGTCTCCTGATGGTACGCGAATTGCTTTTGAGTTTGCCCACGATGGTATCAAGAGCATTCTCGACTACAATACGCAAAACCATGGTGTGTTGACTATCGCCTCTGTTATCAACACAAAGCAAAATCCAACAGACACTGTACTCACCCTCGACTGGTCATCTAACGCTGACCTTCCAGCTGTTACCTGGAGCACGGGTACTCCTGGACATGTACATGGTATTTGGACACGACGCGTAGGTGTAAGCGAAATCAATGGAGCAGACTCGGTACGCACTCTAGCAACGGGCGATTACATACAGGCTACGTATAGTCGAGCAGGACGAAGTGGAACGGGTAGTTGGCTGCTTACGCCGTCACTGGCGGGTCATGCTGGAGACATTCTTGATGTTGATCTTGCCTCTACCGTTTACAGATTGACAAGTGGCAAGCAGGCTGAGTTTGCTCAATGGTCGTCTGACGGCATTCATATCGGCTATTTTGATGCATTATCGTCCGGTGTGGGGTCCTTCCGTATTATAGATACAACCACGGGTGTTGATACATTAGTAGCCTCTAGCGTCGTTAGTAGTCCTACGCCAGCATGGTCTGTGGATGGACAACAAGTTCTTTACAGCACAGGTATGCATGTCTTCGTCAATACTCTTCATGGAGCGAAGACGCAACTCAAGATGCAAGGGTCAGTCTCTGCGTTTGTATGGTCCAGAGCCTCACCTCGTCAGGCGATCATCGCGATGCGCGATGAAAAGCAGGGTGTCTATCAGGTAGATTCGCAAAAGAATACAACATTACCGTTAAGCACAGAGGCTGTCATCGGTCCTATACAATGGACCCAGATACCATAGAGAGGACTGATACTGCCTTTAGGAGAAGACGCGATACATCGGTCCCGATGGCAACCATAGTACAGTACGAATAATAACTATCAATATTCACGTAGATTTTATATGCAATCAGGAGAACTCCACTGAGTTTTCACAAGGAATCTGTATAGTGTAAGAGGTGTCAGCTAATGTAGCCACTTTGGGGGTGGGGTGTACGTGTGTTTTGGAGGAAGAAAGTATGACAATAACAGCGCAGACATCCTTTGCAGGTGTCACAAATGGTCGTCCAGCATCCCGTATTGCGATTCATACAGAGGGGATAGCAAAACTAAACGCTCAGGCTGTTTTTCAAGCTCGACCCACAGCGGTCACGCAACACATCCTGAGTCACATGGAACGACGAGATCGGATGGTACTCATCCTACAGGATGGCAAACGCTCTATTCAAGACGTGACACGCTTAATTCATCGAAGCGAGGTAGAAGTGGCACAGATTCTTGTGCGTCTCCTCAAATACGGATACATCGACTATATGGGGACAAGGGGCGTATGAAGTGCTAAGTGTTTCACTAACAAGATGAAGAGCAAAGGCTCTGTATCACAAAACCAGTTTTTTTAACCTGAAGAAATTGGCCCCAAAAGTGATAACTATTTGACCCTTCATGCGTTATAATACATAGGCTTGGGACGGAAGGCGGAATATACGTGAGCAAGCATATTCACCTCGACGAGCAGCTTGTAGCGTACATTTGAATACTCGTGCAACCTTTTCCCCATAAGGTTTGCACGCGCACCTCCTAGAGTTTCGCGTATGCTTTACGTGTACGCGCGGTAGGGGAAGGACGAGCTGGCACCCCGTTCTTCCCTTACTTTTACAGAGCGAGCAAGAAAGGGTCGCATGCAATTCATAATGCGGTCATTAGGAGGAAAACTCACAGCTAGCGCAGCACTGGTTCTCTTATTCTGTATGCTCCTGTTCATGCTGGCATCTTGGAGCTTACTTACGCTTTATTCTGAACACGAAACTAGTAGTAATGCGCGACTTCATCTTACCCTCACGAAATGGGCATATTCCACCCGCAACACGCTTTTAGTACGAGAATTGGAAGATATAGCGGGTGACGAGGACATGTCCGCCTCTGTCTCTCATCGTGATGCCCAGAGAACACAGACGCGTCTTCGAGATATCTCTAGAGCATTACTGGCGCAGTATCACCTCTCCCTTTCCACGTTAGAGGTTGTGCTACCAAACCACGAGGTTCTTACACATGTGGAGAACCTGGGAGCAACGAGCAAGACTTCTACTCCTCTTCCCCTGATCGACCAATCATTGTCAGGCAACGTGGTTGCAGCCTTACAACGTAGCCCGTCCGGTGCGTCTACCACGCCAGCCAAAAGCGATGAATGGGTGTTGTGTTTTGCAGTCCCCATCCGGCAAGCGAATGGAGGACCATCTGGTGTCCTGCTGACATCGCAGCCTATTGATGACGCCTTTGCCCAGGAGTTGGTACAACGCCTGGACGCAAACATTGTTCTATGCGTGTCTGGACAGATACAAGGCATCGCGGGGACAACACTCAAAAATCTCTCCCATACAGGGTTCACTTCGGCGGAAAAGACATGCCAACCCGATAGACAAACAGTCAAAGATGGTGCACAACAATATATTTCGCTTGCAAGTACTGTGCAAATGGAGCACCAGACTGCTGACTCACCTCCACTAACGATAGTAGATATTGAACCGACTACTACTGTTAATTTGCACAATCAGCGATTACTTCTGCTCCTTGTTGGCATAGGCATGTTTACCTTTGCTCTGGGTGTTTTTCTCTACTCATTTCTAACACGCACATTTTTTGTGCAGCCTCTTCGTCAACTGCAATCACGGGTACGCACCCTGGTTGCGGAAAATACGGATGCCGCATTGCCTCCACAAGATGAACTTGCTATGCTCTTCCACTCGTTCAATTTGCTCTCTGATTCTCTTGAAAGTGAGAGTCTGGCAATGACGAAGCAGATGGGCAATATCTTGATTATGAGCGATGCCCTGATCTCAACGCTCAACCTGGAACATCTGCTGGGAGAGATCGTGGCACGCCTGGGTCGAATCATGCAAGTAAAACATGCATCTCTACTGTTGTACGGACGCGAGATGCTTTCTCCATGGGCAGTCGCGCAATGGTCAGAAGACACAACAACTCCATCAACACCGGCCATTCTTTCCACAAATCCCTTGAAAGAGTCAACGGCACTTCAACAATCGGGGGCGGTAACGGTACATGCCGACCCGGATGGGGATGTCACGATGGCGGTGACGACAAAAATGACGGCTCTGCCCAGTTCGTCTAGTGGGAAGCGTCAAGCAATTCGTTCATCCCAATCTCCGCAGACGACACCACCATACGGCCTGCGTCGGCCACGTATCCCGCGCCCTGCGTTGCGCGACCTGGACATGATCCTGGCGCATATGGTCATCCAGAAGCAGAAAATCGCCTACGGAGAAGATGTTGCCACAATCTACCAGGAGCGACGCGAGAATTGGGCGCGTATAGCACTTGAGACAGGCTATCGCGCAGTCATCGCGGTACCACTCCTGCTTCAGGATCAGGCGATAGGCGCGTTTATGCTGTACTCGGATTCGCCCTACCAGGTAAGCAGCCGAGAGACTTTCTTATTGAGCACTGCCGCAATCCAGGCGTCAATGGCAATTCAAAACGCGCTGCTGTTCGCAGAGGTCAAGGAAAAAAACGCGGCCCTTGAACGTGCAAATAATCTGAAGTCTCAGTTCCTGGCGAATGTTACGCATGAACTGCGTTCACCATTGCACAGCATCATCGGCTACGGTTCGATGATTGTGGATGGGTTTGTAGATGGTGAGTTGACAAAACAACAAGAAGAGGATATCCAGTTTATTGTAAGACGCGCAGAGGACCTCTCACACCTTGTTGATGATATGCTCGATCTCTCTAAGATCGAGGCGGACCGCATAGAGGTGAAGCCCGAACCGCTTGATCTAGCTTCGAGTCTAACGGATGTGATAAACCAACACAAGCTGATGGCAAATGAAAAGGAGTTGTATCTTAAGTTAGAGATGGAGGAGAGTTTACCCCTGGTACTGGCGGACAGTCACCGCTTACGCCAGGTCGTGACTAACCTGGTATCCAACGCATTGAAGTTCACCGAACAAGGTGGAGTTACTCTTCGCTGTACACTCAACAAGAGCGGGGATATGGTACGTGTCACGGTACAGGATACAGGTATAGGTATTTCGCCCGCGGCCCTGGAATACATTTTCGAGGCGTTTCGTCAGGCCGATGGCAGCACTACACGGCGTTTCGGAGGGACGGGTCTGGGATTGACGATTGCGAAGAAACTCATCGAATTGCAAGGAGGCGAGGTTGCAGTGGAGAGCGTCATAGGCCAGGGATCGGCGTTCTCATTGACGCTACCCGTCGCGGCATCTCCCAACACACCAACATAACTATTTTCACATCTAGCAGCAGATTGGCGGATAGAGAATAGCCGACAAAGCAAAGGAAGTAAGGAGTAGAGACATAGTGAGTACGCCCATATCAGGCACACCAACCATTCTTATTGTCGAGAACGAGGTTTCCAATCGCATCCTTATTGAGCGCGTTTTGTCTACGCGTGGGTACCGTTGTATCTCGGCCTCAAATGGACAGGAGGCGCTCGATACGCTCGATAGCGAGCCAGTAGATCTCATTCTTACTGACCTCTCGATGCCCGTTCTGGACGGATACCGCACAACTCAGTTGATTCGTGCTCGTCCACATCTTGCCAACGTCCCGATTGTCGCGGTCACAGCCTTCGCACTCAGTGATGAGGGGGAAGCGGCCAAGCGTATCGGCTGCACTGAGTACCTGACAAAGCCATTCAAGCCGCGTCAACTTTTGGAGATGGTGGACCGCTTGTTGCCGCCTAAATGATACTTTAACAGAACTGATGTTGCATGCAAGAATTCATCAACAAAAAATCATATCTAGCACTCGTGTGTTGACCTCATCCATCATAGTAAATGTATCCTCCTGACTGACCGGGCCGCTGGTCGGTCAATCTCTTTTAAGGACGGCTATAAGCAAAACGAGTAGGGAGACATATATATGGATATTCAAGCAACAGCACAGGCGGTGCAAGAGGTACAGGCTGACGCGCTGATCGTGGCGGCGCGCAAAACAGGGAAGGATGAGCACCGTGTTCAGCTATCCGCAACAGCAACTGCTCTAGATGGCACGCTAAACAGCCTCATTAGTGAACTGAGTATGGACGGAGAGTTTAAGGGCGGATTGGGCGAGATGCTGACGGTCCATACGATGGGACGCATGGCAACAAAGCGCGTGATCGTAGTGGGGCTGGGTGCTCAAGATAAGATCACAACACAGTCTATCCGACGTGCTAGCGCGATTGCGGCGCGGCATGCCCAGAACACGGGAGCGCATCATGTTGCCCTTGCCTTGACCTGGAATGGAGCGAATACTGATGGAGCACAAGAGGTACAGGCACAGGTAGAGGGGGCGCTCCTGGGACTCTACACATTTAGAATGTATCGCTCGGAGAACAGTAATGAGAAAGAAGTTTCGCGGCTCACACTCCTGACAAAGAATAATACAGACAAGGCAGAAGCTGAACATGCGATTGAGCAGGGACGCATACTGGCAGAGGCGACGAACTTTGCACGCAACTTGGTGAACGAGCCACCCAACGTCTTGACTCCACGAGAACTTGCTAATCGTGCAAGTAGCATGGCAAAACAGTTTGGGTTGGAGTGCGAGGTATTCGACAAGGCGAAGATCGCGGAGCTAGGTATGGGTGGTCTTCTCGGTGTATCACAGGGCAGTGCCGAGCCACCACGGTTTATTGTCATGCGCTATCGTGGCGGTGATGCAAACGAAAAAGGAATGGCACTGGTCGGCAAGGGTATCACCTTCGATACTGGTGGTATTTCGATCAAGCCTGCCGCTACTATGGATGAAATGAAGGGTGACATGGGTGGTGCGGCTGCCGTTCTTGGAGCGATGCAGGCCATTGCAGGGTTGAAGCCAAATATCAATGTAACCGGGCTGGTGCCCACGTGTGAAAACATGCCGAGCGGTACAGCGTACCGTCCAGGTGACATTCTGCGCATCATGAACGGAAAGACGATTGAGATTGTCAATACCGATGCCGAGGGCCGCCTCATCCTGGCTGATGCGCTCTCTTATGCAGCAAAAGAGGGGCTATCACCCATCGTGGACCTTGCAACGCTCACAGGCGCTATCGTGGTAGCACTGGGAAATACGACAACCGGGTTGTTCAGCAATGATCAGTTGTTGACCGATGAGATCATTGCTGCTGGTCGTGTAGAGGGCGAGAAGTTCTGGCCCATGCCAATGGACGAAGAGTACGGCGATGCCATCAAGAGTGACATCGCAGACATCAAGCAGACGGGTGGGCGTGCGGCATCCTCCATCTCGGCAGCGAAAATCCTGGAGCACTTCGTAGGAGATGCAAAGTGGGCGCATCTGGATATCGCTGGTACAAGCTATGTAGATAGCAAAAAGCCCTACCAGGAGAAAGGTGCTACGGGGGTTGGAGTACGCACACTGGCAGAACTTGCAAAGAGGTTATCGAGGTAGAGGCACCCCATAAAGTAAGGGCAAGCCATCGGACCATACTACGCCGCCTTTAGCAGCGAGGCGCGTATAGTAGGGACGATGGCTTATCCCCCCGGCATCTTATCTTTAAGATGGAAGCTTCCATCGGCTACAGCTTAGCTAAAACGCTCTCTGCAATGCAGTTTTTGCAGCATAGTAGCCACACATGCCATGTACGCCGCCGGTAGGTGGCGTGGATGATGAGCAGATGTATATACGCTTGTTCGGCGTAGTATACGGATTTAGGCGAATAGTGGGACGTGTGAAAAACTGCATCAAATCCGCCATTCCACCATTGATATCGCCACCTATATAGTTCGCGTTATACTGCTCAAGCTCAGCCGGTGTGATAACGCGCTTTGCCAGGATACGGTCACGGAAGCCTGGGGCGAAGCGTTCGAACTGCGCCTCCATGCGTTCGCTCATATCGAAGGTTGAGCCGTTGGGAACATGACAGTAAGTCCAAACTGTATGCTTGCCCTCTGGCGCGCGGGTCGGGTCGAAGAGGCTTTGTTGCGCGACCAGCATGAACGGTTTTTCTGGCGGTTGCCCCTGCCTTACCTGTCGCTCAGATAGTGCTACCTCGGGAAAGGTGCCACCAAGATGCACCGTCCCAGCACGGAGACATTCTTGTGCCTTCCAAGGAATGGGACCATCAAGCGCATAGTCTATTTTGAATACGCCAGGACCGTAGCGGTAGTGTTGCAGACCGCTCTTGTAGCTATTGGGCAAGTGATGACCAGCGATGCGCGGCAATTGGCGTGGTGTTACATCAAATAGCACTGCACGAGCAGAGGGCAAAGCGTCAATTGATTTGACCTCGACTCCGGTGATGATCTCACCACCGAGAGATCGAAGGTGGGCGGCGAGGGCATCGACGATTTTTTGTGAGCCGCCACGTGGTATAGGCCAGCCAACGGCATGTCCAAAGACACCAAGCATAAGACCAAAGGCGGCACTTATCTCTTGTTCAAGAGGCAAAAAGGAGTGTGCAGCCATTCCCCCAAAGATTGCGGAGGCACGCTCTCCCCTGAAGAGTTGCCTGGTAAGACCTCGCGCTGAGCGGATTGCTTTCAAGCCGAAAGGGGCCAGTAAGAAGGGATGAAGAAAAGATTGCGGTCGTAACGGGCCAAGCAAAGCATCTATCAGTATCTCCCAGTGGTCAACGAATGGAGTCATGAGGTGCCTGTATGCCTTTGCGTCACATCCTAACGTTTCGCCCGTCACCTCTATGGACCGTTCGAGGACCATCACAGTTCCGTCATCAAGGGGGTGCGCAAGCGGAGCGGATGGCTGTATCCATTCTAAACCGTACTGCTCTAAGGGGAGGTTGCGGAAGAATGGCGAACCTACTCCAAGTGGATGAATCGCCGAACATATGTCGTGTTGGAAGCCTGGTAGCGTTAGCTCCTTTGTACGGGAGCCACCACCAATGGTGTCTTTCGCTTCGAACACGGCAACTGATTTACCCGCCTGAGCCAGGGTAATCGCGGCTGCAAGGCCGTTAGGCCCTGAACCAACTACAATTGCATCATAGGAGTGATATGTGGACATAGCTGTGCCTATTTCTACGGTTTTCTGCGCTGAACTTTTTGCTTCTCCCAACGGAACGGGATCGTCATTATGTATATTGTAGTCCGCACACCAGCATTGTGCCAGATGTTCCTAAAGCATCATCAAAACGTAGGGAGGACAAAACTTTCAGTATCCGCGCGAAGAACAGCAGATTCTCCTTGAGCACAAAATACATTGTTTTTGTTCGCCTATCGAAGCATTTCCACCAAAAGTGATGCTGTTGGCGAACCCCTTTGGTCAAGCGCTGAAATGTGGGATAAAGTACCCATACCCGATATAGAGTGCATAAGGAACGATGGCCTTTCGGCCGATCTTCATTGATTTATCTGTTCCTGTTTGCGTGATAGCAACGCGAGTGATTGCAAGATCAAGAGGAGTAATCGGATCAATGGACCTCGCAAAAGTGAGTTGTACTGGTGGCGACTCTGCCTCCTGCTCCCACCATCATCCCTGCCCCCACCAGCCATTCTGCGCGCTCCCCATCAACACGATAAGGGCGGCGCAGACGAACGCGCCTACGAGCCTGTAAACTACGCCAGTACCGCCTCTACATTTATTTCGAGCCACACTTTATACCCAACCAAGAGCACATCCGTCCTCGATTGATTATACGTCATCCCAAAATCACGACGATCAATGGCCGTTCGAGCGAACAGGCCAACGCGCCAGGCATTGGTAAGCAAGTCCTGAGTCAGCCCTGTATATGCTGCCTGGAACGACACCAATTGCTTTATTCCATGCAAGCAGAGATTGCCATTCAAGGTGCAGCGATAGCGGTCCACCAACTTAACTTGCGTGCTCTCGAACGTGATTGTGGGGTACCTGGCAGCGTCAAAGAAATCGGCAGAGCGCAGGTGAGCATCCCGCTGCACAACACCGGTCTGGACGCTGGTGGTAGTCACCTGCGCCTTTATCCATGAGTTGGTTGGGTTCTCAGCATCAAGGTGAACCATGCCGCTCACTTCAGGGAAACGACCCTTGACGTTCGTGATCATGAGATGGGTAACATAAAATTCAACTGAACTATGAGCAGGATCAATCGTCCAAAGCATACAACTCTCTCCCTTTTACATATTGCGCTCAGTGTATTGGTTAGCAAGGAGTATATGGTGCTGGTCCGGTCTAGTCAAGTAGTACTATATGTAAATTTTGGAATGAAACGGCTCATACCACACTCTTGTTAATGGTGAGCTTATTATTTTGTTCACTCCCATTTTTCGAGCGCAGACGGAGGTCATTCACAGATTTATTGATGGTATATCACTAAATTTGACACTGTTGGGAAACCCTTTTGCCGAACAGAATTCAAGCTCGTTTGTATGCACAAAGACCGTTCGAGGAAAGCACGACCAAGGGGTTTCCCAACAGTGTCAAATTTGTGTAAGAACCGCCCTAACTTTATACGATTTTTATTACCATTTTCACCTATGCTATGCTATACTACAACATTATTATTTCTTACTAAGAAAGGGGGATGTTATATGCAACTACACAAACAGGTTCGCATTCCCGAGCGTAATATCCAGCCTTCAGAAACCTTGACGTGGCAGCGTTTACCTCGGCAAGTCTTCTGGTTAGCTGATGGAAGACGCGATACGCAAAGAATAGCTATGTTATTGCATAGACCCCTTTCTCACATAGAAGAGGTTATCTTGGGATTGCAACAGGCTGGATACGTTAGCTTACGAAGTGAAAGAAAGGTCTTCACGATGAACGTGCCATTGCTCAAAGAGAGCTTCGATATGATTGTTCCGCAAAAAGATGCTTTTGCACATAGTTTCTATGAGAGATTGTTTACGGATTATCCACAAACCCGAGCACTCTTTGCTCAAACCGATATGCGCCGTCAAGAAGGATCACTGATGGCAACGCTTGCAACAGTGATAGCAGGAGCACAGCGCGGAGATAATCTCGTTCCCACACTCCAGCAGCTTGGAGAGAAGCATAAGAGGTACGGAGCAAAACCACAGTACTACCCTCTTGTCGGAGCGGCTCTGCTTGAAACATTTCACGAATATCTCGGCCCTCGTTTCACACCTGCTATGCAGGAGGCGTGGGAAGAAGCATACGAGATTATCAGCACTCAGATGATAGAGGGCGACAATCCTCTTCCCACTTAAGGATAACCAGGGCCAAAACCAGGGTGAACCCACGATGCAGTAGAGGAGCCAAGCCAGGGCCATCCAACGAATGAGAGCAGGTAGCGTATTTACATAACGTGGAACAGACAGCGACCGACATAAACATGGGTATACTTACTCGTCTGACGACTTGTAGAGTGTCCTAGAAGCTCCTGGACCACTTTATCAGGAACGCCCTTACTCAAGCCGCGCTGTGCCTGAGATCGTGGAAATGCATGTGAAGCGTTCACCCTCGATAAAACCATAGGGCGCGATGTAATTTAGAGTACGACGTATCCAAAGAACACCCTTGCCGAAATTAATGTCTTTCCATCTAAGAGATAACATCTCGCCCTTCCGCATACCTGTAGTAATCGCTAACGTCAGTATTGTCTCTAAATCATGGCCTGTCACTTTTTGTAAGAACAATCGGGCCTGTTCAGGCGTCAAGACTTTTGCCTCATACTCTTCTGGTTTCGGTAACTCCACATCCTCAGAAACGTTCGTTCCCACCAGCTTAATACGCTTGGCGTGATCTAACGCCTTGTGCAAAACCGTGTTGAGGCGTACTACACGACTTGCCGAAGCCCCCTCCTTTAGCTTCTTTGCATAGAACGATTGTAACTGGCTTGCTGTAAGCTTCTGTAGCTTTATATGCCCAATACCAGGAACAAGGTGTTTATGTACAGCAATACGATTGCCTGTATAAGTGCTCGGTCGCACCATAGGCTTTTCCACATCCTCTAGCCAATACTCTAAAAACTGCCTCACTGTTTGATGCGGCCCCATTGCAAGTGTCCCTTGCCTCTGTTGAAATTTGGCCTCTTCCAAGAGCTTATAAGCCTCTTTCAAGGAAGTAATCAAGAACAAGCCTTATCAGCACATAAAACTAGGTCTGTCTGACACCAGTTTTGACACCAGAGAGGATAGATAATCATGGACGACACTAGACAAGATTAGACAAAAATACACCTCCGCAAGCTCGATTACCAGGCCAGCGAAGGTCTATAAAAGCCTATTGGGGTATGGTATACTCTGTTCATGAAAATTTCCATTCGTTACTTCGCCTCGTTCCGCGAGATTGTGGGGCAAAATGAGGAGACACTAGACATAAATGAGGGGACAAGTGTCGCCGAGATGCGAGCAATGTTGCTCACACAGTACCCACGCCTGCAAGCTGTGATGGAACACTCGGTTAGTGCGGTCAATCGAAAGTATGTACCCGCGGAGACCGCGTTGCACGATGGTGATGAGCTTGTGTTTATTCCCCCGATGGGTGGAGGAGCCGCTATGGACCCACTGATTCAGCTTACGCGTGAACCGCTCGACCGGAATGCGCTCGTTGCAGCGACAAGCCATCCCAGTGTGGGTGGAATTGTCGTCTTCGAGGGAGTGGTACGCGATACTGCACGAGGGAAACAGGTGCGCTACCTGGAATATGAAGCCTACGAGGAGATGGCAGAGCAACAGATACGCACGATTGTTGCCGAGGCACAACAGAGATGGGGTGTAGAACGGATCGCGGTGGCGCATCGCTTTGGACGCCTGGAGATTGGTGAAGCGAGTGTTATCATCGTGGTGGCAAGTCCACATCGAGGTGAGGCATTTGAAGCTTGCCGCTATACTATTGATACCCTCAAGACAACGGTCCCAATCTGGAAAAAAGAAGTTGCAACTAACGGAGAAGAATGGGTTGAGGGATAGTATAGCAGGGCGATTCTTGTAGTCACCCTGCTACATACATCAATTTTTTATGGTATACTTGCCGGTAAGGGCTAGTATGGTTCTCAGTTCTTCCCGGAGGCGTTGATGAACTTATTCGAAAAGCAGGCTCGACTCAATCAACTCTTCACGCAAAGTCCTGTCAACGCGGCCTACTTCACAGGCTCGCTCGCCAATCGAACCTCGTTTGGGCATCTCAATGATGTGGACATAGCTATCCTCTTGATGGATCAGATCAAAGCAGACCAGTTTCTTGACTATCAGCTCTACTTCTTTAGCGAGTTGGCGAAACGGCTGGACTCTGACACTATCGATGTGGTCATCCTGAATCAGGCTTCACTCCTTCTCAAGTCGCAGGTAATTAAATACGGACAAATTTTGTTTAGCCGCGACGAGAAACAACGCGTATCATTTGAGGCAAAAGCGGTGATGGACTACCTCGATTTCAAGAAGTTCGATGAGATTCAGAATCAGGCGTTGAGCCGTCGACTCTATGGGCAAATGCCGCAAATACTGCAGATTGACAAGGAGTTGGTGCAGCGCAAGCTACAACAGTTGCGCGATGCAGTGAGTATTCTGCATGATGTAAAAAAGACGCCCCTTGAAGCATTTATAGCGGATCATCACGTCTATGGTCTTGCGGAGCGATATTTACAATTGGCAATCGAGGCATGTCTACACGTATGCAGCACGATCATCGCATCGCTGAGCTTACGCCGTCCAGAGGGATATCACGAATTGCTCAGCATTGTGGCGTCACAGCAGTTTATTCCAAGACAATTGGCGTATCGGTTAGAGGTCCTGACTGACCTACGTGATGCGCTGGTATATGATCCTGGGACACTGAGCCATGAACTGCTTTATGAACATCTTCAGCACCGTCTTAGTGATCTTGAGGCGTTCGCAGACGCGATAGACGAAAAATCGGGAGCCTAAGACGCACAAGAAATGCTGGCATCGACTGATGCCAGCATTTCTTGTGCTTTTACGGTTATACCTCGCTCACAGTGCGAAGAGCATCGGCTTGGTTTTTAGCTTCTTCCGCCTCTTCCTGACGACCAGTTTCTCTATAGATTTGCTCCAATGTCTCGTAAGCAAGAACCAATGATGGGTCCATAGAAATTGCCTGTTGTGCAGCATCGATAGCCTCATCGTAGCGCTTAGCTTCGCGAAGGGTATCGGCAAGGTCGTTATAGTAATCAGCGTTGAGAGGATCGCTGTCAATAGCGTTTTGATAGTTTTCAATAGCCTCGTCATAGCGACCCATAGCATCGTAGGCGCTGGCGAGTTGGTAGTAGCCTTCTGGGTCGTCTTCGGATCGCTCTAACAACGCCCTTGCGGTTTCAATGGCCTTCTCGTGCTGACCCAAAGCATTATAGGCATCGGCGAGACCAGCATAAGCAGCGGCAACGTCATCTGCCTGTAGCTCGTCAGTACGATCGATCAATCCCTGGTAGGCGGTCTGTGCCTCGTCGTAACGTTCTGCTTCCATGTACGCTTCCGCAAGGCTAAAGCGGGCAGTGACGCGCTGAGGGTCGATCTGGATAGCCCGCGCATAGGCATTAATCGCGTCGGTAGTATTCCCTTGCAAAGAACGCCAGCTGCCGAGATGTTCCCATGCCTCGGCATCTTCGGGGTCAATGGCGACGATACGCTCATACACCTCTGCGGCCTGATCGCGCTCGCCCATCTGCTCATAGACGGATGCCAGCATGTCATAGCCAGTGCGCCCTTCGGGATCGAGGGAAAGCATCTGGTTGGCAACGGAGAGGGCATCGTCATAGCGACGCATGTCGAGATAGATGCTGGCAAGCTCAGCGTAACGTGTGGGGTCAGAGGGATCATCATCTACCCGTCGCTCCTGATCCATAAGGCGGCGAAGCTGATCGTTGATGCGCTCACGAACATCGCGCAGGTTATCACTGGCTACCGTGTTCTCGGGATTGAAAATAAGAGCTTGACGATAGGCTTGGATAGCGTCCTGGTACAGGTTCTGCGTTCGGTATGCATCGCCAACGCTCGTGTAGAGTTCATCATTCTCAGGGTCAATCTCCAGGGCTTGTTGAAAGGTCTCTAAGGACTCTTCATATAAACCCAGTTCGCCATAGAGATTGCCAAGATTGATATAGGCATCGAGCAGCTGCGGGTCGAGGTCGATAGCGCGACGATAACCCGCGACGGCAAATTCAGTCTCGCCAAGATATTGTTGGGCAAGCGCGAGGTTATAGCGTGCGCGTGCATTCTCAGGACTGAGCGCCACTGCCTGCTCGAAAGCCTCTGCTGCTGTCTCGTAGTCTCCCGCTTCGGCTGCTGCATTTCCTCTATCGGTCCATGACTGTTCTGTTTGTTCCTGAGTGACACTCTGCATGTCCTGGCGGCTCACAAAGTGGACTGGAACTGTGTTCTCGTCCGTAGTAGTAACATCTCTGTTTTCTGTGTCTTCTGTATTTTGCATTTCGTCCATAGAGTGTTCGTCTCCCATTATGTACATGATTTTTATCACTGGAATATATTGTTAACCCTTGCGTAGTATAGCACACAGTCGGTCCAGACGCGACAGGTCGCCAAGTAGGGAAACCTCTTGTGGATCTCCCTTGCTGCTTCACGTATGCGGTAGACCCACAAGAGATTTCCCTACTTGACACGCAGGGTTAATTGGAAGTCGTAGTGTGAGCCGGGATAGAATGCCTCGGTATATTCGATAGGTAGACCGGTTTCATCAAAAGCAGTACAGATGAGACGGATTCCAGGCTCGTTGGAAGGAATGCATAGTAATTCAGCCTCGCGGGCCGAGGCGGTGTCGGCTCTAAAGGTCTGCTCAGCAATATATGGATGCAACCCTTCAGAGGACATGAGGCTGTAGAGGGAGCCTTCGGCAGTCTCTTTAGCACGTTGATAGACGTTTGCTGCGCGAGGATGGGGCAAATAGTCAATTTCATAGGCGACCGGAGTGTCATCTGCCAGGCGTAGTCGCTCAAGACGGACAACCTGCTCTTCGTCATTCAGGCGAAGTTGCTCGCGCACAGTTTGCGATCCACGCACAAGTTCGCCCACCAGGAGCATACCGCCAGGACGCCTTCCGCGTCTTCGTAGTTCTTCAGTGAAGCTGGTTAGCTCGCTGATATTCTGTTGAACGCGTGGCTCACAAACAAAGGTGCCACGTCCATGTTGACGATAAAGCAGGCCCTCATGGACCAGTTCTGTGAGTGCTTGCCGCACTGTCGCGCGACTCACATGGTACTGGGCAACTAGTTCCGGCTCTGAAGGTATGGCGAGATGAGGTGCGAGATGACCCGCACGGATTTGCTGTTTCAACACCTCTTTGAGTTGATAATAGAGTGGGAGAGGATTTGAACGCTCTAACGTAGGCATATATGGTTTCCCTTATGTCCTGACAAGAGATATAGATAACACAAAACACATATTGTATTACATTGTAGGTCAGGATACGGGAAGAATATATCACAAAAGCTCCGATGCGTCGAGAGGGAAGTTTTCTATGTTGCTCTATAGCCTTGTACAAGGCATTTTTACGTCCTTATAGGGGTACCTTTTCGCTCAATAAAACGCATTCAGAACCATCGTAATGCAATGCTTTTGATGTCAAAAGTGATGTCAAATTTTTCTTTTCAATCTCAAGCGAGAAGCTACTTAGGCAAGCGTTCAAGTATCTGTGTGAGCAGAGTCTCTACACGGTCAAATCGCGTTCTCTTGACAATTGTCTTTTCGCAAGAGTATGCTATACTCTCTGAGAAGAAGGGAGATACCTATGTCTATATACGATGACCGCTTAACTGCACTGGAAAAAACCCTTGCACTCTTTCAACGAGATGAAATGATTAGCAGGGATGAATTAAACCGCAATACGACGATGCTTCTCGGTATGGTATCTACTGAGCAGTTAAATATTAAAGAAGTGAAAGTGCGTCTACTCACCATTGATGATCGACTGAGTAGCGTAGATCAGCGTATGGAGAGTCACTTTGAAACCCTGGAAAAGCAGCTAAAGAGTGTTGAACAACACTCTGAGCAGCGTTTTACTTCTCTGGAAAGTAGATTTGATCGTTTGGAAAATCAATTTGAGCAGGTATTGCAGCAACTCGCTTCTCTTACGACAAAACTGGATCAAGAAAAGTAAGAGAAGCTGAGAACCGCCGTATAAAAAAATACATGCCATGAAGAAGGAAAGCACCTGGATGCTATCAGAGCATCCAGGTGCTTTTGTTTTGGGTAACAGAAGATATGGGTGTCTTTAATGTAGCAATTATTATTTTTTTGTTGCACGTAGTTGTGCATTAAAGTCTTTTACAACCTGAATATCTCTCCACGGTTCTAGTTGATTGCGAACATCGTTGATACGTTGCCATAGTGCAGGTGACTTAGCTTGAGCAGTAAGGGCCAGAGCTTGGCAAGCATACCTGCATGCCTCTTCTATCTCTTTGCGTTTAATGCAAGCACTTGCAAGATCAGTTAGAATATAGCACCGTCGAGAAATAGACGGTGTAGAAAGATGGGTGAGAGATTCACTCAACACTTTATAAGCGGCTTCCGGTTCACCAAATTGCATATGGCAAACACCTTTGTATCCTGCAAAGAGAGAAGGGCTAAAGGTTGTTATATAGGGGTCCTCACTTAGTATATACTGTTGTGGAACATGTTCAGCATTATCTAGTGCTCTAAAGCAAGCTGTGTAATTCTTTAGGTTTGCTTGTACTTCTGCTTCCACGGCTGCCAACCAAGTGCGTGTTGTAGTAGTGCCACTCTGAGTCGTGAGAAGACGAGCCTCTTGGACTAGTGGAAGTGCCTTATCTGCTTGGTCAAGATGAGTAAGTCTTATAGCGAGACTGGCAAGACCTACCGCCTCTAATTGGTGATTGTCAGCTTCTCTGGCTGCTTCAATAGAAGCATTATAGTAAGATTGTGCTGAATCAAAATCTCGCAAATTTGCCGACATGCTTGCAGCAATCATTGAAAACTCTCCCCCGATAGAGGATAGTCTTTTACGTTCAGTATCAGTAAGTGAACCCTCTAACAAATCTGTAACATTCACAAGGTGGCTTACACTATAGTCTCGTAGTTCGCTAGAAACCACTCCGGTAACATCTGGAATGAGTTGCCAACTATTTTGAGCAAGCATCTCAAGATGGTTTAGTGTTGTTTTGTCGAGGGTAGAGGGTCGTTTTAATACTTTTGAAAATCGTTCCCAGGGTTCGAGATTTAATGTTGTTTGAGTGGGTGCTAAAAAGGTAGCTCCGGCGATACCTATTGACTTTAGAAGAAAATCGCGTCTATCCACTGTGCTGTTTCCTGTCTCTGACATTTCGGTTGTCTGTTGACCTTCAGGCTCCTCTTCAACTTTTATTCCTAGTCCTAATTCCAGGGATGTCATACCGAAATAGTCACATAACCGCTGTCTTACATCCGGTCGAAGTCTATACCCTCTCTCTGCACGTTGGACAGTAGCAATTCCTAGTCCTGTAAAACCTGCTAATTCCTCTTGTGAGAGGTTGCGACGTTCCCTTGCCGTTTTGAGTGGATGTGTTTTCGCTTTGAGCATCCTCTACCTCTCAGTTTACTAAGCTGATGTAGAATTGTCGATGTTTCTATACATAAAAACAGCTAGTTATGGGTAAGTGATGGATAAGTGATGGGTTACTAGTAGATAGGCGTCTAATCCCATGCTTAAGTGACTCTATCACATTAGTAGTAAATCTTCACGCTACTGATTAATTTCGCTCGTTGATGTCTCTCCTTCCTGCTTTTGAGCAGGTTTTTTTATCGGTCCCTTTGGTCCAGGCTTATGTGGAGTTGCCAGGTACTTGTCTAGTGAATCAGTGTAGACGAGCCATTCACGTCCAAGTTGAACTCCCTCAAGAATACCATTTCTAAGCAAGCGTGCGAGATGGACTTTACTTAACCCAGAACGTTCTGCGGCTCTTACCGTTGTCATGAACTCACGGTTTGTATTTGTGTCTTTAAGCATGGCTCCCCTCTCAAAACATTAGGTTTATCAAAAATTATTATAACATACGTTTCCCCTTGACAATTATGTACTTTATAATACATAATGTATTTGTAAGTTCTTTATGACTTACAAAAAACCTGTTAGGACTGTTAAGTCTCTGATGGTTTTCTGATGGGTTAGCCTTTAATTCTTCTAAATCTTTTGGGGGTAAGTGATGGATAGGAGATGGATTGCTGAAGGCTTATCGGCTGGATACTGCTGGATAATGTAGGCATACGAACATGAACAAACGAGAGCAATCACGAGCGGGTACGTTCCGTTCCTCTCCATACCCTACAAACGCGCTGGATGAGTGCCTATGGTGAATGATTGGCCGAGAGCAGATATGGCAATTGAGCAGAGAGCTTGGGGCTATGCAGGAGAGAATGCAATGGGCGTGGCTATTCGAGAGAAAGCCAGGCTGTGTATCGTGTGACTTGCCTCCATGATACATACACAGATGAAGGAAGGGCGTAGGGACATAAGCAAGGAGAAATGTTTCGGAAAGGAGTGCAAAGAAGAGAGACGGAAGCCCTTGCTTGTGACTTGATCGACAATGGTAGTGTGAACTTTGTTTGAAAGGAGACCCACATGCAACAGTGTTGGTGTACATCGGGCGTGTGTCATGCCTGCCATAGCAAAAGGCTACAAGTCTATAAGTGTATGGGATGTGGGCACCATTTTTGCTTCTCATGTGCTCATCGGTTGGACAATGGGCGCGTCTGCGTTGATTGCACTTCCAAATGGTTAAATCTCATGACTGCGCTTCACTTGCCCCGACCTGTTGCGGCGTGGTTCAACGATATCACTCTATAAGCTCCCTCGATTTCCTCTCCACTTCTTCCCCACACGTCAATGCTTGCCCGTTACGTGCTCCTCTCGCGTCGCGGGTAGCACCGTTAATCTGACAATTGGCAACCGT